>Ga0156402_1195_pt1 | contig 68885 bp, 48 predicted proteins | sample RifOxyA3_FD_108045 | JGI IMG/M metagenome (GOLD analysis project Ga0156402, IMG submission 108045) | Lentisphaerae bacterium RIFOXYA12_64_32 | reverse complement strand
CGAGAGGTACCGCAGTCACTTTTCCTGTTCGAAGTTCCTGAATCCTTCGCTCTATCTCCAGGTCCCAGGCGGCCTGCACCTCGGCTTCCGTTCGTTCCATAACCCGAAACCGACTGCGGTGGCCGGAAGCCGCTAGGAGAGCCTGCAACAATACCGCACGGTCCCAGTCGTTTCCGGCACCGGCGGCAAGTGTTCCCGCTGAGCCGCGCACGATCCCGGAGTAGGGCTCGAGAGCGATCCGGGTTTTCACAAAATCCGCCAACACTGCGGGAGCAGAACCTACCCGGCGAACAACGGCCGCCGGCGAGGTCAGGTCGTTTTCCGGTGTCACTGCGGCGGGGGGGGCGCCTGCGTTTGGCGGGCGAACCCGATTCACCCGTGGCACAAGGCCACGGGGATCTCACGCATGGACCAGCGCGCCGTCGTTCCACCCGCGACTGACGCTTCGCAGTCCGTGTCCGGTTGGGCGTTGTCTTTCATCGGGCGCGTCTTATACTAACCGATCCCCACGGTGTCGGGCGAGGCAGGTCGAGAAACGGGTGTCCCCCTTGCGCCGTGCAGCACAGCGAGGGAGCTGCCTGCGGGCGGAGGCTGTGCGCGACGAGTCGAATCACGCTGACCAGGACGAGGCGTATGACGAAAAGCAATGCAAAGAAGCTGCCCCGCCGCCAGCCTGCGGAGGATGCCGGTCTCCGAACACGGAATCCGTCGCGTCGGAAACTCGGAATCCCGAAAGCTGCCGCGGGGTCGACGAGCGCTCTGAAGGCGCAGTTGCTGGCCCGGGTGGCGGGCCGCGAGGCGACGGTGGGGGTGGTGGGGCTGGGCTACGTCGGGCTGCCGCTGCTGCTGGAGTTCGCCAAGGCGTCTTTCCCGGTCTTGGGTTTCGATGTCGACGCAGCCAAGGTCTCTCAGCTCAAGGCGGGCAAGTCGTACATCCGGCACATTGACGAAGCGCGGGTTCGACAGTTCCTGGCGCAGAACCCGAATGGCGACGCGACGGCTGACTTCGCCCGTGTCGCCGAATGCGACGCGATCCTGATCTGCGTGCCGACGCCGTTGACCATCCACCGCGAGCCGGACATGCAGTACATCGAGAGCACGGCAATGCAGGTCGGCGGCGGCCTGCGCCGTGGCCAGCTCGTGGTGCTCGAATCCACGACGTACCCGGGCACGACGGACGAAGTCCTGATCCCGGGCCTGGAGGCGAAATCCGGCCTGAAAGCGGGCGTTGACTTCTTTGTCGCCTACTCGCCGGAGCGCGAGGATCCGAACAACAAGGATTTCAGCACCTCCACGATCCCCAAGGTGGTCGGGGGCTTCACGCCGGACTCGCTCGAGGTCGCCAAGGCGTTCTACGACTGCGTGATCTGCCGGACCATTCCGGTCAGCGATTGCCGCACCGCGGAGGCGACGAAGCTGCTCGAGAACATTTTCCGTTGCATCAACATTGCCCTGGTCAATGAATTGAAGATGGTGTTTTCCGAGATGGGCGTGGACGTGTGGGAGGTCATCCACGCCGCCAGCACCAAGCCGTTCGGGTTCATGCCGTTCTACCCCGGACCGGGCCTGGGCGGGCACTGCATCCCGATCGATCCGTTCTACCTGACCTGGAAAGCGCGCGAGTACGGGATGCCGACCAAGTTCATCGAATTGGCGGGCGAGATCAACACGTCCATGCCCGAGTACGTGGTGCGGCAAACGCTGCTGGCGCTGAACGAACACAAAAAGACAGTGACCGACAGCCGGTTGCTGCTGGTCGGCCTGGCGTACAAGAAGAACGTCGACGACGATCGGGAGAGCCCCACGTACGTGCTGTGGGAGCGGTTCGCACGACTGGGCGCCAAGGTTGACTACTACGACCCGTTCTTCCCCACGGTCCGGCCGACGCGGCACTACCGGCAGTTCGCGGGCATTCGAAGCCGGACGTGGAAGGAGATCCAGAAGGGGCAGTATGACGTGGCGGTCATCGCCACGGCCCACGACTGCGTTGACCACGACGCGCTGGCCCGGCGCGCAGACCTGGTGATCGACACGCGCGGCGCCTGCGCGCCAGCCCCGAATGTGGTCAAGGCGTAGGAGCGCGGGAGGGGAACTGTGTGGGTGTGGGTGAGTGGGTGAGTGGGGTGGCATGGATAGAGGCGCTCGGTGTTCAGGACAGTCACCCTCGACACGCGACACGCGTCCCACGCTCAGGCTTCGGGATTGAGCAACCAGGAAATGGGTGTCGGATGTTGACCGTTCCGCAGGTCGATGCGATTCTGGCCCGCATGCCCAGGGCGCGCGTGGGCGTGATCGGGGACTTCTGTCTTGACGTGTACTGGCTGGTCGACATGCAGGCCAGCGCCCTGTCGGTGGAGACCGGCAAGCCGACGCACCCGGTCCGCGAGCAACGCTACTCGCTGGGCGGCGCCGGTAATGTGGTGGCCAACCTGAAGGCCATTGGAGTCGGTGAGGTGGCCGTGTTCGGGGTCGTGGGCCGCGACCCGTTCGGGGACACCCTGGCCGGACTGCTCCGCCAGCTCGGGGTAGACATCGGGGGGCTGTTGGTCGCGTCGAACCCGATCACATGGCAAACCCTGACCTACTGCAAGCCGTACGTGGGCGACGACGAACTGTCGCGCCTGGACATGGGGAACTTCAACCGGCTGCCGGACGGCCTGGCCGCCGACCTGCTCGCGAAGCTCGAACAGCGCCTGGCCACACTCGACGTCGTCATCGTCAATCAGCAGGTGATTGCGGGGATCCATGTCCCCGCGCTTCGGACCGGTCTGGACGCGCTGATGCGGCGGCATCCCGGCAAGGTGTTCGTGTTCGACGGGCGGGATTTTCTCGACAGCTACCCACTGGCCTGGCTCAAGGCCAACGCGCATGAGGCCCTGAAGCTCTGCGGTATCGAGAAGGACCCGTTGCAGATGGCGCTGCGCGAGGAGACGCTCGACGCGGCGGCACGGCTGTTTGCGCGCACCCGCAAGCCGGTGTTCGTGACGCGCGGCGGGCGCGGCTGCATCGTGCAGGCTGAGTCCGGCGTGACGGAGATCCCGGGACTGCAGGTCATCGGTGCCACTGACCCGGTTGGCGCCGGCGACAGCTTTCTGTCCGGGCTGAGCGCAGGCTTGGCCGTCGGAGCCGCACCGGCCGAGGCGGCACAGATCGGGAATTTCGCGGCGCGCGTGACGGTGGCCAAGCTCAAGCAGACCGGCACCGCGACGTCGGAAGAAATCCTGAACATTGCCCGCAACTCTGCCTACATCTACGAGCCGGAACTGGCCGACGACCCGCGCCGCGCCAGGTACTGGCAGGGCACGCGCATCGAGATCGTACGCGAGGTGCCGTGCGACCTGCGCCTGGGCCACGCCATTTTCGATCACGACGGGACGGTGTCCACGCTGCGCCAGGGCTGGGAGGAGGTCATGGAGCCGGTCATGGTCAAGGCGGTGCTCGGGCCGCACTACCAGAGCGCCGACGAGGGGCTGTACCACAAGGTCGTGGGCCGGGTGCGCAAGCATATCGACCAGACCACGGGCGTGCAGACGCTGGTGCAGATGCAGGGCCTGATCGAGATGGTCCGCGAATTCGGGATCGTGCCGGAACGCGACATCCTCGACATCCACGGGTACAAGGCGATCTACAACGACGCGCTCATGGAGATGGTCCGGGCCCGCGTGGCGCGCTTGAAGAACGGTGAACTGAGCGTCAACGATTTTGTGCTCAAGAATGCTGTCGAGCTTCTCCAGGCCCTGCACCGCGCGGGCATCAAACTGTACCTGGCCAGCGGCACGGACCAGGCGGACGTCGAGGCGGAAGCCGAAGCGCTGGGGTACGCGGAACTGTTCGAGGGTCGCATCTACGGCGCCGTGGGGGACGTGGCCAAAGAGGCCAAACGCATGGTGCTGGAGCGTATTCTGGGCGATATCGGTGACATCGCGCGACAGGTGGTCGCGTTCGGCGACGGCCCGGTCGAGATCCGCGAAACGCATATCCGCGGCGGTTTGGCCGTCGGGGTCGCCAGCGATGAAGTGCGGCGCTTCGACCTGAACCCCGCGAAACGGTCGCGCCTGATTCGCTCCGGCGCCTCGGTGATCGTCGCCGACTACTCGCAACTGAACGACCTGCTGCGCTTCCTCGGCGTGCCGGCCGGGGCGTGAGCCGAAAGCATGGAGCTCGGAGCGCGGAGCATGGAGCAGGGAGGAAAAGGTTTCAGGTGTCGGGTTTCAGGGGGGACGAATCGGACAGATCCGACAGATCAGATGCGGCAGGCCGAATGCCGTTGCCGCTCCACAGCTTCCCGTCGGCTCTGCCCCCGCCACCCGACACGCGTGTGCTTCCCGATGACCTGAAACCTCCTATGAAACTCGCACGCTGTCTCCCGCCGCCACCCAGCTCGTCTAGGTGGGGCGACGATTGGAAAAAGGAGGGGCGGCTCTCGCCCCCCTGTCTCCAATCGTCGCCCCACGGGCACACGGCCCGTGGTGGCGCGGAACCACACGTGTTTCGCTCCGAGATGACCGGGCGGTCCGCCGCCCGGGGGACGCTGACCAATGCTATTAACCGTCGTTCGGAGGATCACTTCGAAGTACCGCGGGCGGCCGCCCGCCCGCTGGCACCGCGCGGAGGCCGCGCGGGGTACTGCCGGAACCGTGCCGCGGAACTGAGGTACGGCCCGGGTGGCCGCAAACGCGACGGTTAATAGCATTGGGGCGCTGACCCCTGACACCTGACACCTGACCCCTGACACCTGACACCTGACACCTGAAACCTGACACCTGAAACCTGAAACCTGAAACCTCTGCCCCCCGGAACCCCCACCATGCCTCACCCGCAATTCGATCGTGACCGGCTGTGCGTCTATCCGTTGGCGCAGCGCCCAGTCAACAAGGTTGACATTGAACAGGACCAAGTGACGCCGGACGCGGAACCGGCCCGGCTTTCGGACGCCGTCCGCGCCACGCTGCGCGAGACTGCGTCGCGCATTCGCCAGGCCCGCGAAGCGGAGCGGCCGGTGATGCTGACCTTTGGCGCACACAGCATCAAGAACGGGCTGGGGCCGGTGCTGATCCGCCTGATCCAGGCCGGCTGGGTGCAGCACCTGGCGACCAACGGCGCCGGCATCATTCACGACTGGGAGTTCGCGTTTCAGGGCAAGACCAGCGAGGATGTGCGGGCCAACGTCGACGCCGGCAAGTTCGGCCTGTGGGAGGAGACGGGTTTTCACCTGAATCTGGCGCTGATCCTCGGCGCGTTCGACGGGCTCGGCTATGGCGAAGCCGTGGGGCGGTTGATCGCGCAGGAGGCGCATGAGGTACCGGACCGCGCGGAGTTGCTGGCGGCGGTGCATCAGGCGGGGGAAAGTGCGGAGTCGGCAGCGCGTGCGGCGGGCGCCGCCGATCTGCTGGCCGTACTCGACAGCCATGGCGTGCGCGCAGGTCACGTGTCCGTCCCGCACCCGTGGAAGGGCTACAGCGTGCAGGCGGCGGCCTACCGACTCGGGGTGCCGTTCACGGGGCACCCGATGTTCGGGCACGACATCATCTACACGCACCCGCTGAACCGCGGCGCGGCCGTGGGGCGCTGCGCCGAGCGCGACTTCCTGGCGTTTGCGCACCAGGTCTCGAACCTGGACGGCGGCGTGTACCTGTCCATCGGTTCGGCGGTTATGTCGCCGATGATCTTCGAGAAATCCATGACCATGGCGCAGAACCTGGCGCTGCAGTCGGGCCGGAAGCTCGAGCGGCATTTCATCTGTGTCGTGGACCTGGCCGAGTCGCGCTGGGATTGGACGGCAGGCGAGCCGCCGCCCGACCGGCCGGAGTACTACCTGCGCTACTGCAAGACGTTCAGCCGCATGGGCGGTACCATGCGCTACGTGACCGCAGACAACCGCGACTTCCTCCTCGGCCTGTGCCGGGAACTGGGCGTCGGTGCAAGCGGGTCATAGTCGCGTTATGGAGCAGTACGAAAATCGCCCCTATGCGGTTTTGGGGCTCAAAGGAGAGAACCGCACCCGCGGAACCGGAACACCAGTCAAACCATGTCAAAGAGCTAGACCCAGTTCAACCGTCAGAACACGGGGGTTCCCGCTGTCGCCGTCACCAGGCCTCAGTTGCGAGCCCCTCGATCTCACTGAAATGCGCGTCGCGGGTGACCAGCGTCAGGGAGTGCTGTCGGGCCGTAGCACCAATCCAGATGTCGTTCTCCGGTATCGGCCGGCCCTTCTGACGCAGCCGTTGCTTGACCAGCCCGTACTCGCGCGCGGTGTTGGGATCGCAGGCCAGGACCGTGCTGTGAGCGGCAAGGTCATCTATCTTCCGCACGTTCTCGTCGCGTTTCCCCGAGTTGAAGGCGCCCCAGTACAACTCGCCGAGCACGGTTGAGCACAGGTAGACTTCCTTGCTCTGGCGGACCCGCCGGGTAACGGCTTTGTCTCCGCCGAGCATGGCGATGGCGATATGGGTGTCGAGCAGGTATCTACCACTCACTGGAGTCCACCCTCTCGCACTCGCGCGCGACGGCCTCGCTCATGGCCCGCGCGTCCTGCTCGTCAAGGACTCCGGCGAAACGCAACAGGCTCTTGCCCGGCGTCCCCGGCGGCGTCCCCGCCCCGGCCAGGAAATGCACGAACTCCAGGACCATCCGCTGCCGGTCGACCGGCAGCACATCGAAGTCCTTGAGCAGTTCTTGAGCAATCACCGACGCACTCATCGTGACCACCTTATGCCTCACCTCGGCACCGCCACAGCGGGGCCGTTCTCTACTCCGACTACGGACACACCACTACGCTCCCGTGTTTCCCCCTCTATATAAGCTTCCCCACAGAACCCGAGAGGTTTTCTGTATCCGACTCATTCCGATCGAGTTAAGCCCATTTCAAGGCACCCGAAAGGTGCCCGAAAGCGGGCCGAAAGCTACCCGAAAGGTACCTAAAGGCTGGGCCATCAGCGGGCGGAGCGTAGTGTGCCTTCGCTCCATCTGTTGCCGTCGGAGTTGGCGTGCGTTCGCTCATTCGAGACCTCGGCACGTCCGGGCCGCCAGCGTGAAAGCCGCGGTCATGCACGTCGAACCACCAAGATACGGGTACAGCCGGGCGAGAGGTTTGTCAATGAGCAACGGGGCCGCGAAGGTGGTTGTCTCACAGTCCTCCCGGTGATCAGTTCCGCGTTTCGACCGGGCAAACGTGCTCACCGCGACAGGTCCCCACCGACACGCGTAGACTACCGTTTCCCGCGGGACAGGAAATAGCCGACGCCGATGAGAGTGATGGCCAAGGCAATGACACCATCCACCCAATTGACCGGATTCCCGCCGCAGTAAGCATACAGGTTGAGCGAATCGACATACCCGGCGGGGTCTTCCGAGGTCCATCTGGCGGTGAGTGGGTCAAAGTCCCGCTTGAAACCCGTTCGAAAATCGCCCCTATGCGGTTTTTTTGGGGTCACACAACCGCCAACCGGTACCCATCGTTGACAAAGAGCTGTCGGACCGAACCAGAGACAAGGTACGTGGCAGATCATCTGCCGCAATCCGGTGCCGGCTCGGCAAGAGGCGATCCGTACAGGGCAATGGCGCATCCTCCACGGCGCTGCCGCTGCGTGCTCACACCTCGATGGCTGACCGGTCCGGCGCTACGCTCCGGCGAACTGCAGATCTCAATGCCTGGCCCGGAGACCTATCAGGATCAACGGTGTGCCGGCACGACCTCGATCATGGCCCGTAAGGCACGGTTGACGGCCTTGGCGCTGGTGAACACCACTGCGACATCAGCATCCAGAGTTACCGCTATGCGAGCGTCGCTCGCCCGAGTCGCAAAGCGGTTCGGGCGCGACTTGCGATAGTCAAAGCGGTATTCCGCCTGCATCTCGTCGCGTGCGCTATCAACCGTCTCAGCTTTCACAGTTCTCTTCATAGTCTCGTCGCTCCAAGCGGGTGGCCGGTCGGGCACTGATCAGCCGGACCGCCGACTGGCGCTCAGTGAAACTCACAACCAGGAGTTGACCGTTCCGTCCGTGACCGATGATCAACTCACGAATCTCATCCTGCGAATGCAGTTCATCTGAAAAGACGCGCGCCACCGGGTCCGCAAATACCGCAATCGCATCCTCGAAGGAAACACGATGCTTTTGCAGGTTGGCACTTGCCTTGGTCGCGTCCCATTCAAGCGTCAGGCTCATAGCCACCGATGGTCTGCTCCGAACCCAGACAAGACTTCTCTCTTTGGAATATAGCCCAGAATACCCGCCGCATGAAGGATTGGACGTTTCAGCATGGTTGCCCTGCCTGGGTCTCTTGCAGGGCACCTTGGTTGCGATCCCTCATTTTCCCACGCGAGGGGATGCGATGATTCCCGTTGCGCCCCCCCCTCTGCGGTTTTAGCCCCTCCTCCCCCGACTTTCGTGGCCGGCGCCTCCCGCCGAGGACCGAGTCATCGACACCGACTACGTACTCACACTACGATCCTGCTTTGATCCCGTTCAAATTCCCACTATATGAGTTTCCCGCCAAAACCCGAAAGGTTTTCTGCATCTCGCTGATCGTTATCGAGTTAAACCAATTTCCACCACCCAAAAGGTGCCCAAAAGCTGGCCTAAAGGTGCCCAACAGGTCCCAACAGGTTGGGGCGCATCGTAGAGGGAGTCGGTGCCAGCCGCTGTCGTCGGGGTTGTGCGGAGTTCGCTCATCGCCGCCTCTGTCGCGTTCGGACCACAAGATACGGGTACAACCGGGCCAGGGGTTTGTCAATGTGCCGCTTCTGCGGTGTCTGTCCTGAGGTTCAGATCAATAACGTCAACCTTTCCTTCTGGGCCAGAAAGGCATTTCAACGTCGTAAGGGCCAACTCTCAAACGCTTGGGCGGAACGTATCGCCTGCTTCGGATATGTGCCACGAATGCATCAGGAAGAGCGATGTGGTGGTCCTCCACGAAATGAGGCAATACTACCCGTCTCATCCCAAGGAGCCTTCAAGTTCACCTGACACGACGTGCCTCTTAAGGGGCCAAGCTCCATGCGGAAGGAGTTGGAGGCATACCGTCCTTCAGCCAAGGGCACGATTGCCCAGGCGGCCGTTTCGCCGGTTGCCAGTGCTATCTTGCCCGCACGTTCCCAACCGCCGAGGCGGTCGAGGGAACCCGAGGCTACCCCCGTCGCTCCCTCCGCAAACCTGTTACTGGGCAAGATGTCGCCGAGAGCTAGCAGCACCAAAGCGCAATCCTGCACACCGTCATCGAACGGGATGATCCCCAGAATTCGAACGTCATGCTCCTGCGCCAGCAGAAGCGCCTCGATGCGTCCTTCCCGCCGTGCAAGGAAGCGTTCGACGAAATCGGGAGTTCCGGGATCTGTGGAAAGTTCGTTGGGAGCGAAGAGCGGAAGCCCTGTCGTGAAACGCAGCTCGTCCGCCATGCTTGACGGCAAGTCTATGTCGTCGCAACCCCATGGATCCACCCCATTCACCCCGGCGTACGCGGCGTAGAGATTCATCCCATCCGCGTATCCGGCCGGGTCTTCGGAGGTCCATCTGGCGGTGAGTGGGTCAAAGTCCCGGAAGTGGGTGTGGCCGGGCCGGTGGAGTTATGAAAGAGCTTTTCGGCGACGTTGCCTGCGGAATCCGCACCGGCAGAGAGAGGACGGCACCGTCGCCGTGAAGACAACATACACGCGAGTGGCGGCTCCGTCTACGGCGCTTTCTGCGGTGTAGTGTTTGTCGCGCCTGTGACCGGTTTGGGCCGGGCGTCGCAGTGGGTGTCCGTCGTCGCTGTAGACGTCGAGTCCAGGGTTCAGCCCTTTGCCAGGCTGGAGCCTGCCGTTTCGCCGGGCGGTGCAGGAGTGTCCGGGACGCGTTCGACCACGACACGGCCGCCCTCGGTCTGGATGACGCAGACGCGGGCGCCCTTGGGGATGTAGTCGCCCGAGCTGACCACGTCGAGCCGCTGGCCTTCGATGGTGGCGGTGCCGGCCGGGCGCAACAGTGTTTCCGCGACGCCGACATGTCCCACGAACAGCTTGTATCTCGGCGAGTCGCTGGAGACGAAGCCGGCCTCCTGCGTCAGGGTTTTCTGCAGGACGAGCTGGCGGTACATCGGTGTCTTGGGCAGGACTTTGCTCAGGGCCCAGATGCCGACGGCGCCCAGGGCGGCCGAGACCAGAAACTTCTCCAGCGCGGTCCGGACGTACTCGGTCAGGTTCAGCGGCGGGACGTCCGGCAATGCGGGCATGTCGGTGGGCACGTGCGGGACCAGCCCCATGATGATGCCGCCCAGCATGCACAGAATGCCCAGCATCCCGATGACGCCGAAGCCCGGCAGCAGGAAGACTTCGACCGCCAGCAGGATGAAGCCGACCAGCACCAGGAAGATGTCCTCGATTCCGGCCAGCCCGGCAACGAAGTGTCCGAAGAAATAGACAAGCAGCAGTGAGATGCCGGCGATGCCGGGCAGTCCGAATCCGGGCGTCTTGAACTCGATGTAGAGGCACAGGACGCCCAAGGCCAGGAGCAGCGGTCCGATCATGGTGATGTAGCGCGCCAGTCGGTCCGCGGCTTCCTCCTCAAAACGCACGATATTGGCGCCCTTCAGGTCCACCTGCTCGAGCAGCGACGGGATGTCGCTGACCATGGCCCGGGCCAGGAGCGGTTTGTCCATCGGCGGGATGATTTCGATGGCTTCCTTCGCCGTGAGGTTCAGGAGCTGGCCCGGCGGGCAGACGACGTGGTCGCCGACCTTGAAGCCGACTTTCGGGTCGACCATGGCCACGGCCAGGTCCGTCGAGTAGCCGTTTTCCTGGGCCAGGCCGCGGACCATGGCACGCACCGCGGAAAGCATTTTCTCCATGACTTCAGGCGGGAGCTGCTCCACGCCGCCGCCGATCGGGTTGATGAGGATCGGCATGGCGCTGCCGATCGTGCTGCCGGGCGACATGAAGATGGCGTCCGTCCCCAGGCTGATGATGGCGCCGGCGCTCAATGCACGAGGGTTGACGAAGGCGTAGGTCGGCACCTTGATCGACCGCATCCAGGCGATGATCTCCTCGGTCTCCCGAAGCGTGCCACCCGGCGTGTCCAGCATCACAATCACCGCGGCAGGCTGCGTGGCCTTGGCCTGCTTGAAGGCACGCCGGAAGACGAACAGCATCGACTTGTCGATGGGGCCCTCGACCGGCAGGACAAACACGTTCTTTGCCGAGTTGAGTCCGGCCGGCGCGGGCGCGTCGGCGGCGCGGCATCGCGCCACGGTCAGTGCGGCAACCAGCGCCGTCACCGTGACGGCCACAACCTTGCACACATTGTACCAACGATTCATGCACAACTCCCCTGCCAGCGGCAGTTATGGAGAATGTACACCGACGGCACGGCAATACCAAGTTCCGCTTCGGGAGGGGCGGGCTGTTTCAGGATTCGTGACCGTAGCGTGCGGCGAGTACCCCCGGCGTGTCCCCACGCCGGGGGGGGCCGCCTGAGGACAGGCCGCCCCCACCAGGTGTGCGCGGAGGCGTGGCCTTCCGAGACGCGGCGCCGGATCTTGAAACCGCCCTGCGGGAGGGGGCGTGTTGCCACAAAGTGGCCGGAGCGGCTCGCTCCGGCGGTCGCGGGACCGAGCCGGTCCGGCCACTTTACCGAGCGGCACCGGGTTGCAGGGCCGGTTCTGGACCTTCAACCGCCCGTGCTTTCCGACTCGTTGGCGGCAGGCGGCTTCGCCCCGGAACAGGCCGCACGCAATCGACCCCAGCGCTTGCGCCAGTCCTTCTGCTTGATCAGGCCCCGGTAGACGCGCTTACGCAGGAATTTCGGGAACCGGATGTACCAGGGCTGGTGGTCCAGGAGTCGGGCCTCTTCCGGCGTCAAAGAGTCGGGATGGTAGTGGCGTTGCAGCTTCAGCACGGCCAGGATATCGACGTGTTCGAGGACCGGCGCCAGGCGTTGGCGCAAAAAGCGCGGGACTCGGTTCCAGTCCAGCGCCGTGGCGAAATCGATCAGGCACGGCTGACCGCGCTGATCCCGCAGCACATTGCCGCGGCGGATATCCCCATGGGTGACGCCACGCTCGTGCACGGCGTGGAGAACGCGCTTCAGGTCGGTGAAGAATTGCGCGGGCGGGATCTGGTCCGGGCGGGCATGGGTGGTATCGACCAGGGCGCCGGGGCCGTCAATGAACTCCATGTACAAGCGTTCGTCGTTCACGGGGGTCTCGACGCGAGGCACGCCGGTCAAGCCCTGGAGTCGCGTCAGCACCCGGTATTCACGGTGCGCCACCGGCCGCGAGAACAGGACCCGGCACAACCACGGCCGCGCCGAAAAGTCCTTGCACAGCAGTCGCGTGCCGTTGCGCTGTTCCAGATAGACATCCGGCTGTGCCACCGAATGCGCGGCGTGGATCAGGTGCCGCGGTTCGGGTGCGCTGGGGCAGGCGCGGTTCGTGGTTTCGCCCGAGTCCGGCTGGTCGTCTGGTTGTGTCGGAGAAGCTGGCACGGTTCGCGGTCTCCGCAGGCCTTCGGGGCCGGGGCGGGGAGGTTTTGGGTTTCGGGTGTCAGGTTTCAGGGGCAGGGCCTGAGTTTGCCGACGGCTCTTTCAGGAAGTAACACTCTATGGGTGAATATGTTGCACATTCCTGACACCTGAAACCCGAGTTGCGTATTCTCGGCGTACTCTAGTCCCGCGTCCGGGCAGGACAAGGTTGCCTAGTCCCGTCCGGTCGGTTCGTTTTCCTCCTGCTCTTCGGCTGAGAGGAAGCGTCGATAGAGCCCGACGGGGAAGACGATGAGGCGCATGGGCCACTGGCCCACCAGCGCGTTCAGGACCACCAGTGTGCCGGAACTGGTCGGTTCCCGCACTGCCGCAGCCAGAGGGATGCAGAGGGCGCGGAGGATGAAACTCAGCAGAAAAACGACATGGTAGTTGCACCAGTTCATGCCGAAGACACAAGCCGAGAAGTCCCGGTATTCGCGGAGGATCAGGCCGCCCAGGATGGCACCCAGCCCGCCGGCGATTCCGGACAGGGCAGTCAGGGCGGCGATGAACATGGAGCGGCTCATGCGCGGCGCCATCTTCAGCATGTAGCCGTTTACGGCGATCATGTAGCCTCCGTTCAGCATGCTGTCGAGGAAGAAGGCGATGCTCAGGACCACGAACGCGTTTCCGGCAGTGACAAAGAGGAACACCGCGGCGATCATCGGCTTGAACAGCATGCACAGCAGCAAAACCGGCCGATGCCCATGTCGGTCCGCGATCCGTCCGAACACCGGAGCGGTCGTAGCGGCGCCGAGGCCAGCGGTGCACCAGATCAGAGTGGTTTTCCAGACCGGAATCTTCAGCACGTCCAGAACGTAGATCTGCATGAACCCCGCCCCCAGCAGGGCGGCGGCAGAGAATGCGCAACTGAACAGCACCAAGGTGCGGTACTCGCGATGCAGGAGGGGGGCCAGCAGGACCTGTAGCGGATGGCTGTCCGGATTCATGAGGTTCGGCGGTTCCCGCACCCAGGTGAACAGCAGGATGTCCGCGACCCCGGCCACGCACCCGACCGAGACCAGAATCGGGAGCATCTGCCGCGCCGACAGGGACTTGGCCAGCCAAGTCATGGCGACCACGGCCAGGAACGCCAGGGTCCAGACAAGCGTCATGTACTGCTGACGCTGGCCCCAGTAGCGGTTCAGGATCCGGCGCGGTACCAGGTCGCTGATCCAGGAGAACCACAGCGGCGTATCCACGTTGCTCAGGGCCCCGTTCACCACCACGGCGCCGAGGAAGACCAGGATCAGGACCGAATCGGGGATGCGCGGGAAGAGCAAGGGCAGGAACGCTGCCGGGATCCAGACCAGCCGGGCGCTGATCTCCAGCACCATGAAGTAGGGCTTGCGGCGGGGCACCCGGTCTGTGAGGTAGGCACCGACAAACTGCATGACCAGCAGGATCATGGGCAGTCCGGCCAGCAGTCCGAACTGAAGCTCGGAGGCGCCCAACTCGCGGCAGAAATCCGTCACTACGGGGCAACTGATGCAGGTGTAGTACACCATGGCCAGGCAACCGGCCACGGTGATGATGCGCATGGACTGTTCCAGCGTCGGACTGTCGTCGGGTGTTGACATGAGACCGGAGGTCAATATAGCGGGTCGAACCCGGCTTCCGAATGAACGGCGTGGTTTGGCCGTTCGTTCAGCCGTCCGATTTTCTCTACCGCCGGCGCCAGGCCGGCGGGGGCGGTCATTGCACCGGCCGAAAACGCTTCGCGGTTGAGTCGCGGCAGTTGACACCTCACCCGACCGGGGCTAACGTCAGTGCATGTTTGCTCCCGTACCAGACGCCAAGGACTCGACTCTGACGTGCCCGCCTGAAACCCGAACACTGAACCCTGAACCCCGGAACCTCCCCATGACGACTCGCGCCGTGATCTTCGATATGGATGGAGTCCTGACCGACTCGGAACCGGTCATCAACGCTGCTGCCATCGCCGGGTTGAAGGAGTTCGGCGTTGCGGCGCAACCGGAGGACTTCCTACCCTTTGTGGGCGCGGGCGAGGACCGCTACATTGGCGGCGTTGCCGAGTTGTACGGCGTGCGCTACACGCCGGCAATGAAGAAGCGGGTCTACGAAATCTACCTTGAGATGCTTCCCGATCGCATTCGGGCGTTTCCCGGGGTCCATGAGCTCTTGGACCGGCTGGATGCAGCCGGGCTGAAGGTGGCGGTCGCCTCAAGCGCCGACCGGATCAAGGTGGAGGCCAATCTGCGGGCGATCGGCATCCGGCTCGAGCGGTTCGCGGTCCTGGTCGTGGGCGAGGATGTGGCACGCAAGAAGCCGGCGCCGGACATCTACCTGGCGGCGGCCAGGAAGATGGGGTTAACGCCCGGCGCCTGCTGTGTGGTGGAGGACGCGCTCAACGGTGTCCAGGCGGCCAAGGCGGCCGGCATGCGCTGCGTGGCGGTCGAGCAGAGCTTTCCAGCCGATCAGCTCCGGACCGTCGGGCCGGACGTCATCCGCCATGGGATTGCGGACATCGCCCTGGCCGATCTTGGGGTGTGAGGCCGGTGCCACCTGACTGAGAACCGCCACGATAGAGGCAAGGGATGAGGGATGAAGCCTGAAACCTGAAGCCTGAAGTGGATGCAGTGCAGTCGCAGGGTATTCCAGACTCTGAACCTCAGCTTTCAACTTTCAGCCTTCTGCTCTCAACCCCCATCCCTCCCGCTCCCCGCCCCCTCGTCACTCGTGTTCGACGGTCTTCAGCACTGCGCCGCCGATCGTTTCGGCGGCTTCCTGCGCCGTCAGCCGGTCGGTATTGATGACCAGGTGGTACAGCAGGTTGTTGTCGACGTGCGCGTCGAAATGGTACTTGACATAACGGCGGCGGCCGCGGTCAATGCTTCGGAGGTGGGCCAGGGCTTTCGCGGCGCTCAAGCCGCGCAGTTCCTGAATGCGCTTGCAGCGCCGGTCCTCGGAACCGACCAGACGGACATGGAACGCGTTGGGGACGAAGCCGATGACGACATTCGCGGCGCGCCCGACCACGATGGCGTAGCCAATCTCGGCCAGTTGCAGGATGGTCTCCGAGGTCTTCTCGACCAACGTCCATTGCGCGGGATGCAGTCCGAGCATCTCTCCGACCAGATCCTCGATCTGCGAGATCCGGTCCTCCGGCATGAACGCCTCGATCTTCTTCTCGAGATTGTGATCCTGGCAGACGCGGTGAACCAGACCCTTGTCGAAGACCGTCCATGGACAGGGTTCATGCGGGTCGTGTCGGCGCAGAAACTTGGCGAGTCTCTCCGCCACCTCCACCCCGTTGGCGCCCGCCTGCCGCGAAAGGGTGACCACGGGCGCACGCGGCAGCGCGAAACCACGGCTCTCCGAAGTCTTGGCCCGCCGCCCCTGGCTGCGGAGATAACTGCTGCACTTGTCGAACGGTATTTGGTTTGCCATGGAACCGTGACTCCCAGAACGTACAAGCCTGTCGGTCTTGCCCCGCACCCCTATCAGTACAGTAAGGGCAAGAACAGCGAAAGGCAAGTCCCGTGATCGCGTGGCCAGGGCTGTTTCTTTTTCGCCTTTTGGGGCATCGAACGCATTGTGGCGCGGGACGTCCCGGACCGCAGTTCCCTTCGGCCGGGGACCGTCCGAGCCACCGGCCGAACTCCTGGAAACCGAAAAAGAAACAGCCCTGTCGCGTGGTCGTAGAGCGTCAGTGCGCGACGGCTGGCCCCGGACCGCGTTCGCCCGCACGGCGATCGTCGGTGATCTGCATCAGGGCGTCGTGGATCATGCCGCAGGCCCGCCCGCGGTCGACGCCCTCCGAATCGCGAGGAATGTGCAGCAGCGGCCCCACCCGTAGTTCGACGGTGGAGAACGGCCTGGGGACCACGGTGCGGTCCCAGCTCTTGAATTCCCAGCGGGACGGGGCGTTGATGCCGACCGGCAGGACCGGGGCGCCACTGAGTTGCGCCAGGGCGCCGGCGCCGGGATGTACCGTGTACAGAGGGCCGCGCGGGCCGTCCACGGTCAGTACAATGATGTGGCCTTCATCGAGTCGGCTGCGGAGTCCGAACAGTCCCGCGGTTCCGCCCTTGCGCGTGGAACCGCGGACGGTGCCGAGTCCGAACAGCCTGGCGAAGGCCGTGGCATACTCGCCGTCGCGCGACGGGCTGATCAGGGCAAATGCCTTCTGCAGGTGCTGCCGCGGGATATAGGACGGAGTGAACAGCAGTCGGTTGTGCCAGAGCACGACGATCAGGGGGCGCGGTTCGCCGCTGACCAGGAATCCGGTCGGGTCCACGGCGCGCACCCGGGTCGTCCAGCGGACCAGTCGTATCGCGGACACGATGGCCTGCGGCACGCCAGGGGGCAACTGGCGCCATTTCTTGAACGGCCGAAACTTCTTCTTTTTGCGCTTTGGGACCATGACGGGCAGGGATCCATCCTCCGGTTGGCGCGGGCTGAACAGTCCGGCCGAGCAGGGAAACTTAGCCTGTCAGTGCCAGCCTTACCAGCCCGGTTCCGTGCGCTGGGGGGCGTCAGTGGGCGTGACCGCGCGTGTTCCGGCGCGCCAGCACGTGTGCGGATGACAACGCCGTGCGTCCGCTCGCTGAAGCGTCGCTGCCACATTCCGCCTAAAAGGCGGTACTCAGGCGGAAATACCCGAGGAACGGTCCCCCCCCCCATGACCCGCCGCGGCGGACGGGTTGCCGCCTGGGAACCGCTGGCGCATTGCGGCGTTCGCCGCAGTCGGGTTGACAAAGCCCGGGCGCCATGGTCCATTGTCCGTGGCATTCGTTGCGCACGGGAGAGGTCGATCGAGGGACTGGACAGGCACGCATGAACGCTCTGATTACTGGTGGCGGCGGATTCCTAGGCCGCCGCATCGTTGACATCCTGCTCGAACGCGGCGACGGCGTCCGGGTGCTTGGGCGCCGGCGCTACACAGACATCGAGCAGCTGGGTGTGGAGTGCGTGACCGGTGACGTACGTTGCTTCGAGGACGTGCTCCGTACCTGTGCGGGCTGCGATACGGTTTTTCACACGGCGGCGCTGGCCGGCATCTGGGGGCAACGCAAGGACTTCTACGAGATCAACGTCAAGGGCACGGCCAACGTCATCCAGGCCTGCCTCGGGGCCAAAGTGTCGCACTTGGTGTACACCAGTTCGCCGAGCGTCGTGTTCGGCGAGACGGACATCGAGGGTGCGGACGAAGCGCTGCCGTACCCGGCCCGATATCTGGCACACTATCCGGCCTCCAAGGCCGTGGCGGAGAAGATGGTCTTGGACGCGAACGGCTGGGAAATGGTCGTGGAAACGCGCCGCGCCAACCCGGACGGAACGTTCACGCCGGACTCGCATGTGCGCCGGCTTCGCACCTGCGCGTTGCGGCCGCATCTGATCTGGGGGCCGCGCGACCCGCACCTGCTGCCGCGCCTGGTGGCGGCCGCCAGGTCCGGTCGGCTCCGGCGCGTGGGTGAGGGTCGCAACCGTGTGGACATCACCTACATCGACAATGCGGCCTTGGCGCACGTGCAGGCGGCGGTTGCGCTCATGGCGACCGGCGCGCCGGCCGGCAAGGCCTACTTCATCGGCGACGGCGACCCGGTCGTGCTCTGGGACTGGATCAACGCGCTGCTCGAGCGTTTGGGTGTGAAACCCGTGACCCGTTCCGTTTCCTACGCCACCGCATACCGGCTCGGGGCGGCAATGGAAGGGGTCTACACCGTGCTGCCCTTCCTGGGCGAACCGCGCATGACGCGGTTCGTGGCGGCGCAGTTCGCCAAGTCACACTGGTTCAGTCACGCCCGAGCTCGAGCAGACTTCGGTTACGAACCGGTGGTGGACAACCCCACCGGCCTGGCGCGCACCGTCGAGTGGCTCCGGCAGAGCGCTGGCCGGTAGGTTTCCTTCCCGGCGCAGGGGCAACGCGTCTGTCCAATGTGCGCGCCACTCGCTCGGAGCACCCACAGAAGCGGGCACTCCGAGCCTACACTGGCGGGACCGTATCGGTCCCGCGCGTGGCGGACCGACACGTCCGGCCGAAGTGGTTGCACGAAGGCGGAGACGGTCCGACCACTCTGTGCGCAAGTCCCGGTCGGCCGTCGGTGTCGGCATCGCGTCCGACGGTCCATGCCCTATCGCTCCGGATGCGCCTTGCCGCCGCGAATTGCCGGTCTATCTTGCCCACATCACGACCGCCGAGTCCGCTCGGCATTGGCGTCATGGGAAAGAGGACTCTCATGGAACGGAAATCCTCGCTGCGCGAACGCCTCATCACGGAACTCGCCGGCCTGCGCACCGTCGACTGCCACTCACACACGCGATTGCGGCGCACTTACGACGAGGCGGGCGGTTTTGACCTGTTCACGCTGACCAGCTACTTCGAGCGCGACCTGGCGGCCACCGCCGGCGGCGCGCCCTACGGCGACGCCAAGACGGACGAAGAACGCTGGCAGCGACTCAAGCCGTTGCTCGCCAAGGCGCGCAACGTCTCATACTGGCGCCACAACCTGGTCGTCTACCGGAAACTGTTCGGGCTCAAGGACGACGAACTCGACGACCGCAACTGGCGGCAGGTGAACGACGCCATCCGCGAGAGATCGCGCGACCCCGGCTGGTACAACCACGTCACCCGCGATGTCTGCAACCTCGAGACGCAGGTGCGCAACATCCCGTGGTTCGAGGACTGGGAGCCGGAGTATTTCACCGCCGTACTGCGCATGGAGTCCGCTCTGCAGTTGCACGACAAGGCCACGCGCCAGAACCTGGAACGGCACCTGAACCTGAGCATTGCGAATCTCGCAGACGCCAAAGCGGCGCTGGCGCGGTTGACCGACCAGTACGTGGCCAAGGGCGCGATCGGTATCAAACTCGCTCACGCCTACGGCCGAACGCTGCACTCGCTGCCCGTCCCCGACGCCGTCGCCGCTGCGGTGTTCGCACGCGCTCTGACCGGGGCGGCACTGACGCCGGCGGAGGTCAAGGACCTGCAGGACCACGTCATCTTCTTCCTCGCCGAGCTGTGCCGCACGAAGAAGCTCATCTTCCAGATCCACACCGGCGTGCAGGGCAACTGGGGCAACGTTCCCGACTCGGACCCACTGCTGCTGATCCCGCTGCTCAAGACGTTCCCGGATGTGCGCTTCGACCTGTTCCACGCTGGCTACCCCTACTCGCGCATGCTCGGCATGCTCGGGAAGCACTACCCGAACGTGTGGCTGAACATGGCCTGGATGTACGTGATCAGCATCGCCGCGAGCCGCCAGGTGCTGGCCGAGTGGCTCGACCTCGTGCCCGGTTACCGCATCCTCGGGTTCGGCTCAGACGTCAATTTCCCGGAAATGATTTACGGCCATCTCGAGATGGCGCGCGCCTGCGTTGCCGACGTACTGGCCGAAAAGGTGCGGCTCGACTTCCTCAGTGAGGAGGAAGCCTTCTGTCTGGCACGCAAAATGTTCCGCGACAACGGGGTCGAGTTCTACGGGATCGGGCGGTAGTGGGGGCTTTCCGCCCCCACGCCCCCGGCCAAGGGGCGTCATTGACTCCCCTTGGAACCCCTCGGAGTTGCCTTGGGAAACGCATACGCATCCGCCGCGGGCGGATGCGTATGCGTTTCCCAAGGCGGAGCCGTCCGCCGTCAGGAACGGCTCTACCGCTCCCGTCGGCGGACTGAAGGCGGGCACCCGTTCCGGCTCTACCGGGCAGAGGCACGTTAAGTGGCTGGCACCGAACCGGTACCGCCCTATATCTCCCGGCCTTCCCTCTGGGTGCCCAGGGAGAAGGACGGGAGATGGTGCACCGACTTGCGGCTCCGCGCAAGCCCAGTCCGCAAGTCGAATGCCGCGGGTGACCGGGGACACGCTGTGTCCCCGGCGGGGGTGCGGGGGCAGCGCCCCTGCCCTCCGCACGGCAACACGTCCCGCAGACACCTGAACGCCGAAACCAGGAGGATCACATCATGATCGTCGGGACCCAGAGTTACACCTGGCACCAAGTCTGCGCCGAGCAGGGCAAGAAGCTCAATGACCACTGGGCGGATGTCTTGCCGCTGGTGGCGCAGTCCGGATGTCAGGCCATCGAACACAACTCGGACGCCATTGGCTCGCCGGAACTGGCGGACCGCATGGCCGCGCTCCTGGCCCAGCACGGGCTGAAAATGCCGTCCGTCTACGCCGGCAGTCGCCTGCACGACGACGGCTGGGAGCAGAGTGTCGCCACCGTGCTGAAGCAGGCGCTGTTCGCCAAACAGCTTGGCGCCAGCGTCCTGGTCACCAACCCGCAACCGCTGCAGCAGGACAAGACCGATGCGGAGTTGCGGTGCCAGGCCGAGGCCATGAACACGCTCGGCCGTGAACTCGCGGCAATGGGTATCCGGCTGGCGTTCCACAATCACACCCCGGAAATGCGAGCCAGCGCGCGCGAGTTCCACCACATGATGCTCGGCACCGATCCCAAGCACGTCGGGCTCTGCCTCGACACGCACTGGATCTACCGCGGCGCCGGCAACAGCCAAGTGGCGCTGTACGACATCGTCAAGCTCTACGGCGCGCGTATCGCGTCGCTTCACATCCGGCAGTCACGCGACGGCATCTGGGCCCAGACGCTGTGCGACGGCGACATCGACTACCGCCCGCTCGTGGCAACGTTGCGCGACCTGCGCTTTACCGGACCGATGATCATGGAGCAGGCGATCGAAAAAGGCACCCCGACCGACCTGGCACCCGTCGAACGCGAGCGCCGCTCGCGCGAGTGGGTCCGGCAAGTGTTCGGAGTGTGAGATCGGCGTGGGGTCAAGAGTGTGCGGGTGTGCGATTGGAGTGCCCTCGGTGATCCGCCCGCCCCCCAGCCTTAATGACCCGGCAATTCCACCGTCCGAGCGGCATCCGGGTGTGTCTTCGGTCGCCAAGGGCGACGCGCATGTCCAGCCCAGGGTCAAGCGACCCTGGGGGCTTGCGCCCGGGAACCCATCCATCCGTCCCTGCAGGGGACGAGCGCGGCGTCCCTGAGTTCACCGCCGTGGCTCGGCATGCAGCACCCCACAAGTTACACGAATTGCGGGGAGACTTCCGGCGACCGAGCAGCCGCGCAACACGTGTTCCAGAGCCCCCGCTTGCACCAAACTGGGGAACGGAGGTATATTCGGAATATGAAACTCAGACTCGTCGTACAATTCGACCCCCGGGCGAAGCGATGGTCGGCCGTGTTTCCCGAACTGCCTGGTTGCGCAACGGCGGGCGACACCGAAGAGGAGGCCGTCCAGAACGCCAAGGAGGCACTGGCGCTTTGGTTTGAGCCCTGTGACCTGCCACTGGGCAAGAACGCCAGGGTCATGGAGGTCGCGTTGCCTTGAGCCGGCACTTCCCTGTCTGCACCGCCGAGACGGTCATCCGCGTCCTGCGCCGAAACGGGTTTGCGCTCGTCGGCCAGTCCGGCAGCCACCAGAAATGGCGTCACACCAGCGGGCGACAGGTTATCGTCGCCATGCACGGCCGCAAGCCGATCCCCATCGGCACACTGAAGAGCATCATCGAGGGCAGCGGCTTGGATGTTGAGGAGTTCCGCTGACGCTGCCCTCCCTGGCGCCCAAGCCCCAAGAACTACCGTCATCGCGTTGGGTCCCAACCTGGGAGGTCCCTCCATGGCCTGTCATGCGGAACACTGGAACACTCTCGACTTCGCGTTGAACCACGCAAGCTGGACGCGCGCGCAGTTCGGATACAGCGGCTGGCGGGCAGGCGGTAAAGACCCGTTCAACCGTCTGACCACCTACCCGGACGAAATCCGCGACTGGCTGTACCAGAAACCGCCGCGTGTCACCAGCGTGATCGACATCGGACTGGCGGCCGCACACGAAGCTTTTGCGGTCGGACGCACACGCCTCGCCGCGGCGCGACTGGCGTTCACGGGTCACTACCTCGCCGACGCGCTCGCGGTCAGCCACACCTGGCTCGACTTCATTGCCGACGAGTCGATGTTCGAGAGCGGCGAGGTCATCCACAAACACTTCCATGACCCCGTCGAGTACCCGGCGGTCGACTACATCCACGAGGCGCAACCCAAGCCGGTGATCGACCCACGCCCTTTCCCCGACATTTTCGCCGACGCACAGCGCCGCGCCTATGCGATCGGCCGCGATATCTTCGACGCCTTCTTCGCCGGCCGCGAGGTAAGACCGCTCGTACTCGCCGGCGTGGAAAACTCCGCTCAGACCATGCTCTGTCTGTTCGAGAGCGTGCGGACTGCGCAGCTCCCCTGTGCGGCACCCGCGGACATTGAACGGACCCAACGCGAGTGGGTCCTCATGCCGATGTTCGAATGGGAAGACGAGGTGCTCTCGCGACCATTCGAGCCGGCGACGATCCGCGGGTTCAAGTCCGCCTTGGGTTATGAGGGCGGCGACATCTTCACGGCCCTGGACCGGTGCACCCCGCCCGCGCGCGCCGATGGCCTGCGCTGGCGGGATGAACGCCGCGTCTGGCGCGCCACCACAATGCGAGGTATCTTGCCACCCAATCCGGTCTCGAAAGTGGGCCCCGACTGGCGACCGGAAACAGCCGTGCGGGCAACGAACTGACCCGCAGCGGCACCCCCCGAACTCCGTCCGGGAAGGAAGAAAGGACAGATCGCCATGCGTATGCCCCGCCTGATCGCTGGCCTCCTGGCGGCCACGGTCCTGAGCATCGCCGCCCAGGACATGGACGAATGGACGGACGATTTCTCCGCCTATGCGCAAGGCAGTGCTGGCGCGCCGAACTGGGATGCCGACCCGCTGGTGTGGGCGGTCGACAACGGCGCGTTGCACGCCCAGTGGCCCGAGAACAGCTTTGCCTTCTCAACGCGACCGTTTCTCTACAGCGAAATCACCGTGGAAACCACGCTGACCGTCCTCGCAACGCAGGGAACCGGCTGGAAAGTCGCGGCCGTCGCGCTGCATCAGGACGAGAAGAATTTCTGGCACCTCGCGCTGGTGGAGCGCCCGGACGGCGAAGGCAAGGGCCACTACATCGAGCTGTGCGAGTCTCGCGATGGCAAGTGGTTGTCGCAGATGACGTTAAAGAGTACGGCAGAAGAGAACGCCGCCGGGACATGGGAGTGCAACCACCCGTACCGGCTGCGCCTGGCCCTGGCGCCGTACGGCATCGAAGGTACGGTCACGGAACTGGACGGCACGCCGGTGCGACGCATTGCCTACTCCTTCTCCGACGCGGCCGTGAAGACCGGACGCCCGGCGCTGCGCGTCTCGAGCATCGACGCGACGTTCGACGATGTCCGCACGTACGGCAACGAGGCGACGCGCGTCCCGCTGCCGGAGGCTACGGCGGCGGCATTCCCGGAGTACGCGGTGGCGGGAAGCGGCGTGAAGGCGTCGACCGCCGCCACCGGCTTCTTCCGTGTCGAGGCGGACGGCGAACGCTGGTGGGCCGTCGACCCGCGCGGCGAGCGTTTCTACGCCGTCGGCACAGACCACGTCAACTACAACGTGCACTGGTGCCAGAAGCTCGGATACGCGCCGTACAACAGAAGCGCCGCAGCGAAGTACGGTTCTGTCGGGGTCTGGGCCGACGTCGCGGCCGGGCGCTTGAAGTCGTGGGGCTTCAACCTTCTGGGGGCGAACAATCTGCCGGAGGTCCGGTACAAGGGTATGGCGCACACGCTGTTCCTCTCGTTCGGCGCGAACTTCTCGAACCATTCGGCGCTGGTCGCCAAAGTGCACTGGACCGGGTTCCCGAACGTGTTCGACCCGAAATGGGACGCCTACTGCCGCTCCCTGGCGCGCAAGACCTGCCAACCGAACCGCCAGGACCCGTGGCTGTTCGGGTACTTCCTCGACAACGAACTGGAGTGGTACGGCAAGGGCGACGGCGACGCCGGTATCTTCATCGAAACCATGAAGTTGGCGCCGGACCACACCGGCAAGCTCGCCCTGGTCGAGTTTCTGCGCAACCGCCACGGCACGATCGAGGAGTTCAATCGCGTCTGGGGTCGGCAGGCGGTCGCATGGGAAGACGTCCCGCTTCTGAAGGAACTGCCGGCCGTCACCGACGAGGCAAGGCAGGCGCAGGAGGCCTTCCTCGCCCTGGTCGCGGACCGCTATTTTGCAGCGACCGCACAGGCCATCCGCGAGACGGACCCGAACCACCTGATCATCGGCAGCCGGTTCGCCGGCAACGCGCCGACGTGGGCTTGGGCCGCCTGCGCCAAGTACTGCGACGTGGTGACGTTCAACAACTACCCATGGATCGATTTGGAAAGCGCGGACATGGTCGAGGTGCAGACGACGTTCGAGAAGTACTTCGACCTGGTCCGGAAACCGATGATGATCACCGAGTGGTCGTTCCCCGCGCTCGACGCCGGACTGCCCTGCAAGGGCGGCGCCGGCATGCGCGTCGATACGCAGACGCAGAAAACGCGCTGCTGCGAACTGATGCAGCACCTCTTGTTCCGACTCCCGTTCATGGTCGGCAGCGACTACTTCATGTGGGCGGACGAACCGGCGCAAGGCATCTCGGACACGTTCCCCGAAGACTCCAACTACGGCCTGGTCAACGTCAATGACGAGGCGTATGTCGAGCTGACGTCGATGTTCACGAAGCTGAACCCCCTCGCCTGCCGCGTGCATGCCGGCGAGCTGGACGTATATGACCTGCAGCTCCCCGCCGCGCCCGGCGCGTCCGGCAACCTTGACGACATCGAAGAGATCAAGACCGCGCCCTGGCCGGACGCCGCCGGCATCGCCGCGCGCTGGCCGGTCCGCGTCCGCAACCCCGGCAGCGCGGACATCGCCGGCATCCCGGTGCTGCTCGATGTGCCGGCCGGAGAGCTGCGTGAACTCTTCCGGAAGGGCCCCGCCTTTGCCGCCACCACGGACCCCATCGACGCCATGGCGGCCTGGCGCGGACGCGATCCGCTGGTGCTGCTGTTCCCGCAACTCCCGGCCGGCGCGGACATCCGCGGCTTCCTCTATCCGCCAAGTGCGGATCTCCCGCCCGCAGCCAAGGTCGGACCCGGTGTGATCTTCGAGCGCCCGAACGAGACCGACTTCCGTATCGACAACGGCCTGCTGCGCCTCGAACACGACGGCCGCAGCGGCAATTGCGCCGACCGCATCTTCGTAGGCGGCATGCTGCTCGGCTCCTACAACCCGCTGCTTTGGCAGGCACCGGCCGAAGACCAATGGACAGGCGCGACGAAGCTGGAGAGTGTGGAATTCAGTATGGCCGTGTCGTGCCTGCAGGTCGACATCGTGACCAGCGGCGGACCGGACGCCAAGACCATCACCGCCGTTGACGACAAGGGCCAACAGGCCGCACCCGCCGTACGCGCGACCCGGTTCCTGGTCGCGCACCGCCTCACGTTCTGGCCGCGCAGTCCGTGCTTCGCCGCGCGACTGTTGTGGATCCGGAATGCGGACACCGCACAACCGCTGACGCTCAAGGGTTACTACTTCTACCTGCCCTCCAGCATCGGGGGCAGTGCGAAAGGCGATCAGACGGACGCCCCCCCCGTGCCCAACTACTACCGCAGCGGCCGGGTCGGCTTCTGGCACGACGCCAAGGCGGGCGGGCGCTACGGTTGCGTCTCGGCCAGCCGCGACGTCAAGATTCAGTTCTGGCTCGACGGCGGCGGCGGCCAGCACCCGGACGCGTGCGTCAAGCTCGAGCCGCCGCGCGTCCTGCAACCGGGCGAGACCTACACGCCCGAAACCACTTCGGACGTGCTCATCTTCGGCGCCTCAGACAAGACCGGCCGCCCCGAATCCTGGGACACGCTCGAGCCCGCGCTCACCGCCTGGTCACGCCTCGCCGTGCAGACCGGTACAGTGCAGCGCCACGCGGGGGCACCGTGAAGTGTCGGCGGTTGTGGCGGGGGCTTCCCGCCCCCGCGCCCCCGGCCAAAGGGCGTCATTGACTCCCTCTGGACTCCCTCGATGTTGCGTCAGGGATTGCGGTGCGCGGCAGCCGCTCCCCGCAATCCCTGACGCGATGCCGTCCGTCGGCTGGCGGGTAGGCCCGTCAGCCGACGGAAAAGGAGCCAAGGTTACTGCAGCGGCTCCCGGCAGGCCAAGCGGAACGCCGGTAGCCGTGGGTGCGGTCAGACGACGAACCGCGGATGGCAGAGCTACCCAGGCACGCGTCAACCGTGTCGAACGTGCGCACCTGTTTACCACAAGCAAAGGAACAACTCATGACCGCCGCCAAGAAGGCCTCATCCCCTGCCGCTGCCAGCACGCCCATCTACCAGTTGGAGGTCACGTTACGCGGGTCCGAACCGCGCATCTGGCGACGACTGCAGGTGCCGGGCAGCGGCAGTCTCGGCTGGCTGCACGCGGTCATTCAGGTCGCCATGGGCTGGAGCAACAGCCACCTGCACCAGTTCATGGTCGAAGAGCAGGCCTACTCGGATCCGGCTTTCGAGCTCAATGAATTCGAGGGAGACCCGCAGGTCCTGGATGAGAACAAGGCCCTGCTGATGGACATTGCGTCACGGGAGAACGGCACGTTCGCCTATCAGTACGATTTCGGCGACTCCTGGGACCATCTGGTGAAGGTGGAGAGGATCCTCGGCCCAGGCTCCGCGGCGGATGCTGTCCCTCAGTGTCTCGCCGGCGCCCGCGCCTGCCCGCCGGAGGATTGCGGCGGTGTGTGGGGATACACGGATCTGGTCAAGATCATCGGGAACCCCAAACACAAAGAGCACAAGTCCATGATGGAGTGGCTTGGCCGGAGGCTAGACCCGGACGCCTTCGACCGCGACACGGTCAACGCCTGCCTGCGGAAACTGAAGTGGCCGCATACGACGACCAGCCAGTTGGCCAGAATCCTCATGGAACGGGACGGTGTCACGGTGTGAGTGCCGCGTAACGCCGCACGGCCGTTCCCCATTGCGAATCCGGCATTTGGGGGCCATTGTATGCAATAGTCTGGCGCTCCGGGATCCCCGTGGGTGTTGGACGGACGTGCTAACGGGACGAGAAGGGCCTCCGGGATCGGGTCTGCCTGCTGTAGTGCTATTATGCATTGGTGGCCTCGATCATGACGTCTCTCCCGGAGACAACTCGGAAACCGCCGAAGTCATCATCGACAGACGATGGCTAGAGGATACAGGTATGCCAGACCACCACGACCTCGCGAACCTCATTTGGCAGATTGCCGACTTGCTGCGCGGCCCGTATCGCCCGCCGCAGTACGAACGCGTCATGCTGCCCATGACCGTGCTGCGCCGGTTCGACTGCGTGCTCGCGCCAACCAAGGAGAAGGTCCTTGCTGAACTCACGCGACGCCAGGGCGGGAAGCTCAACGACGACGCACTCGACAAACTCCTGAACCGGGCGGCCGGGCAGCGTTTCCACAATCACTCGCCGCTGACGTTCGAGAAGCTCAAGGGCGACCCGGACCACATCGATAAACACTTGGTCAGCTACATCAATGGCTTCTCGGGCAATGTCCGGCGCATCTTCGAGTACTTCGAGTTCACCAACGAGGTCGAGAAGATGCGCGAGGCGAACCTCCTCTACCTCGTGGTCTCGAAGTTCTGCGACGTGGACCTGCACCCGAATGCCGTGCCGAACGAGCAGATGGGACTGCTCTTCGAGAATCTGATCCGCCGCTTCAACGAACTGGCCAACGAGACCGCTGGCGACCACTTCACCCCGCGAGAGGTCATCCGGCTCATGGTCAGCATCCTCTTCAACAACGACGATGAGCTCCTGGCGACGCCGGGCACGGTCCGCAAACTCCTCGACCCCGCGTGCGGCACGGGTGGCATGCTCGCCGAATCGCAGAACTACCTGCGCGAGCACCATGCCGCGGCCCGGCTCTATGTCTATGGCCAGGACTACAACAAGCGCGCGTTCGCCACGGCCGCGGCCGACATGCTCATGAAGCAGGTGGACCACAACGGCGGCGGCGACAACATCCGCTTCGGCGACAGTTTCACCGAGGACCAGTTCGCCGGCGAGACCTACGACTACCTGCTCGCGAACCCGCCCTTCGGCGTGGACTGGAAGAAGCAGCAGAAGGAGATCGAGCAGGAGCACGACAAGTCAGGTTTCGCCGGCCGGTTCGGCGCCGGCCTGCCACGCGTCAACGACGGCGCGTTGCTGTTTCTCCAGCACATGATCAGCAAGTTCGAGCCGGTGCGGCCGGCTGAGCACAAGCACGGTTCGCGCCTAGCCATCGTGTTCAGCGGCTCGCCGCTGTTCACTGGTGGCGCCGGTTCGGGCGAGAGCGATATCCGTAAGTGGATCATTGAGAACGACTGGCTGGAGGCGATCATCGCGCTGCCCGAGCAGATGTTCTACAACACCGGCATCGGCACCTACGTCTGGATCGTCACCAATCGCAAAGCGAAGGACCGGAAGGGCAAGATCCAGCTCGTCGACGCCCGGGAACGCTACGTGCCCATGCGCCGCAGCCTGGGCGACAAACGCCGCAAGATCGGGGAAGGCCAGGACGGCGAACCCGACCAGATTGCGGAGATCGTCCGCGAGTACGGCAAGTGTGCGGAGTCCGCCACGTCGAAGGTCTTCGACAACACTGACTTTGGCTATGCCCGCGTCACGGTCGAACGACCCCTGCGCCTCTGCTACCGGATGACGGTCGAGGACAAGGCACGCTTCCTCGATGCCTGTCCGCACCTGCTCGACGACATCCAGGCCATCGACCAAACCCTTGGCCGCGAACCGCAACGCGACTGGAATGCCGTCTGGGAGCGCATCCTGGACCTGCTGCACCAGCGCCGGTCCGGATGGAAGAAGGCCGAAGACAAACTCTTCCGCAACGTCTTCACCCAGAAAGACCCAAGCGCCCCACCGGTCGAAGCCTCCAGCACTGGAGGGCGACCCGCAGGCCCCGAGCGCCGTCGAGGGGGCGCCTCGCGAGCCGTGACTTTCGAGCCCGACCCCGACCTGCGCGACTTCGAGAACGTGCCACTCAGCGACGACGTCGACGCCTACTTCGAACGCGAAGTCCGCCCGCACGTCCCCGACGCCTGGATGGATCGCGCCAAGGACAAGGTCGGTTACGAGATCAACTTCAATCGCCACTTCTATCGATACACCCCGCCCCGCCCACTGGAGGCCATCGACGCCGACCTCAAACAGGCCGAGGAGGACATCCTCCGACTCCTGCGGGAGGTGACGCGGTGAGTACCATCCGCTGGAACGTCACGACGCCCAAGCATTGGTTGCGGGCCCGCACGAAACACGTCTGCCGTTTCGTAGGGGGAGGCACACCGGACAAAGGGAATGGGGACTACTGGAATGGCGATATCCCCTGGGTGTCGCCAAAAGACATGAAGACGGCGGAGATTCTGGACACTGAAGACCATGTCACGGAACAGGGGCTTGAGGAAAGCGCTACCAACTTGGTACAACCCGGAGCAGTCCTGATGGTCATGCGTTCGGGAATACTGCAACACTCAATACCTGTGGCCATCAACCGTGTGGCGGTGACCCTGAATCAGGACATGCGAGCGCTGATACCAACGGCAGGCCTGGATCCGCGGTACCTAGCTCGACTGATCGAGGGGCACCAACGTGAGCTCTTGAGTGTCTGGAGCAAGGAGGGGACCACTGTCGAGAGCCTGGAGTCTGAGTTGGTCGGCGACACCGAGATACCCATACCTCCTCTCGCGGACCAGCGCGCCATCGCCGCCTACCTGGACCGGGAGACGGGGCGCATCGACGGGTTGGTCGCAGCCAAGGAGCGGCTCCTCGGGCTGCTGGCCGAGAAGCGCCGCGCCCTCATCACCCGCGCCGTCACCCGCGGCCTGAACCCCAACGCCCCGACCCGTGACTCGGGAATACCTTGGCTCGGGGCGATTCCGCAGCATTGGGACCTGAAGCGCGCGAAGTGGCTGTTCGCGGAGCGCGACGAACGCTCGACAACCGGGGAGGAAGTCCTGCTGTCCCTCCGAATGGAGCGCGGGTTGGTCCCACACAACGACGTGTCCGAGAAGGAAACCCGAACTGATGAACTAGTCGGCTACAAGAAGACGTCTCCGAACGAGATCGTGGTGAATCGGATGCGGGCGTCGAGTGGTTTGATCGCCGTCACGCCCCGGGAGGGTCTGGTGAGTCCGGACTACGCCGTCTTCAAGGTCTCGGCAGAGGTCGCCCCGGACTACTGTGCGCACTTGTTCAGGACAGAGCTTCTACAAGCCGTCTTCCGATCCGAGTCAACCGGCTTGGGCACGGGTTCGTCTGGTTTCCTCCGGCTCTACTCAGAGAACTTCCTCGCGTTGTGGTTCCCTGCCCCGCCCCTAGCGGAGCAACGCGCCATCATGGCGCACATCGCAACCGAGACCGCGAAACTGGACGCCCTGCGGGCCGCGGCCGAGCGAACCATCGCCCTGCTCAAGGAACGCCGCGCCGCTCTCATCGCCGCCGCGGTGACGGGACGAATGGGACTGTCCCCAATCCAAATGCTTCCCGAGACAGGGGAGGCCAATGATGAGGTACGCTAGTCCACTCCGGTATCCAGGCGGCAAGGCCGGGTTGACCGGGTTCCTGACCGACGTTATTGACTTGAATGACCTCAGGGGATGCGCCTATTTCGAGCCCTATGCCGGTGGCGCTGGCGCCGCGCTGGGGCTCCTGAAACGTGATGTCGTATCTGTGATCCACCTGAACGATGCAGACCGTCGGGTCTACGCTCTCTGGTGCTCTGTCCTGCATGCGCATGAGCGTTTCATGGAACACATCCGTTCGGTGCCGTTGACGATCCAAGAATGGCATCGGCAGTATGCAATCTGCGCCAACCCGACAGGCGGGCACGATCAGTTTGACGTGGGGTTTGCGGCGTTTTTCATGAACCGCTGCAATCGCTCGGGCGTACTGACCGGATCGGGGCCTATTGGTGGCCACGCACAAGAGGGCAAGTGGCGGATGGACGTACGTTTTAACCGCGATGCCCTCTGTGAACGTATCGCTGCACTAGCACGGATGAGAGATCGGATCGAACTATCGAACGAGGACGCGATAGAATTCCTGAAGGCCCGTTTGCCGCGTGGAAGGGGACGAACCCGGGTGTTCGTCTATCTCGATCCACCCTATGTCCACAACGGCCAACGCCTGTATCTGAATGCATACAGACAAGAAGACCATATCGCATTGGCGCGCTATGTTAAGTTGCTACGTGGACTCCGGTGGATCATGTCCTACGATGACAGCGACCTTGTGCGGACTCTTTACGCCCGGTTCAGTGTCCGTTTCCTGCCGATCAGGTACACTCTTCAAGACAAACGGGCCGCAAGGGAATTGATCATCGCCCCGGACCACGTTGCCCTGCCGCAGGCATGCAGAGTGCATGGACAGGAAAGTCTCTTGCTGACCGCAAAGCAGTCGAGGGTTCCAACATGACAGCGACGCCAGAACCGACGTTGATCCCAGTGAAGGACCTTTGCTTCGACCGCCAGAATCCGCGATTGGCCGAGTATGGTGTTTCCGCGGGTTCAACCGATGACGACATTCTGGCTCTCCTTTGGGATGTCATGGATATTAGGGAACTGGTCCAATCCATCGCGGCCAGCGGCTTCTTTCAGCAAGAAGCGGTGATTGTCGCGCAGGAAAACGGGAAGAACATCGTCATCGAAGGAAACCGCCGACTCGCAGCAGTCAAGGTTCTCTTGGATGAGCAGATTGCCAAGAGGAACGGATGGGACATCCCGATCATCACGCCGGGCGCTCGCCAGCAATTGCGGGTCCTGCCTGCCATCATTTCCACTCGCGGGGAGTCCTGGCGGTACCTTGGTTTCAAACACGTCAATGGTCCAGCAAAGTGGAGCAGTTACGCGAAGGCGAAGTACATCGCCGACGTTCACCACACATACGGGACCTCTTTGAGTGACATCTCCAGCCAGATTGGCGACCGCCATCGCACCGTGCAGCGTTTGTTCCGGGGACTGAAGGTTTTGGAGCAAGCCGAGCGAGCGGGAGTGTTCGACCTCGATGACAAGTTCCGCCAAAGACTCGCGTTCTCCCACCTGTACACCGGCCTCGATTACGACGGCATCAGTTCGTTCATCAGCCTCAAGGCCGAAGACGAAGAGGCGGAGAACCCCGTCCCCGAGGAGAAGCTCAAGGAACTTGGGGAACTGTGCGTATGGCTGTACGGAAGCAAGAAGGGGAAACGACCTCCGGTCGTCGAATCGCAGAATCCTGATCTTCGCCGGTTGAATGCCGTGTTATCAAACCGTGAGGCCATCGCGGCCCTCCGTGCTAGCCCGGACCTCGCAAAGGCTTTCGAGATCAGCCGGCCACCGACCGCCGTATTCGAGGAAGCGCTGCTGGCGGCCAAACGCGAGTTGACTACAGCAAGCGCCCACCTCACGGCGGGGTATGACAGGTCGGAGGCACTCCTCCGGATTGCCGGAACCATCGCCAACATGGCTGACGATATCTACCGCGAGATGGACCGCAAACTGAACCCCGATAGGAAGCAGCCACGTCTCACCGAGGTGTAGCGTGTTCAAGTTACCCAGTCCTCCGTCGCCCGAGGCAGACTCCAATGAGTTGGCCGACTTTGTCGAACTGCTAAGTTGGGACGCCGGTTCCGCTTCGAAACGCGAAGTCGTGGCGTGCCTTGGCCGCGTTGACGACAACGACAACAACGCAGGATGTGACGATGACGATGATGAGAACTCCGCGTTCCTTGATGAGGTCATGAACGAGATCGAGCGTCGTGCATCTGCCTGCGGGGGTGGCTATCCGTTTCGCCTCGATCATCAGGGCACAGTACTCCGCCACGAGGCCGGTAGTGCTGGCATCCGATCGGTACTGTACCGGTACCTACTGTTGGGAACGCGGTTGAACATGAAGGACAATCGTATTCATGCTGGGATTGATGGAGCTAACCTCTTGGAGGAAGTTGCCGCGAACGTGTTGCGGAACTATCTCGGTTACTCACGCGCGCACACCTCTGTTTTCGGCACATCTGTCGGCGGGACCTTCCAAGCGAAAATTGAACGACTGTGCGCCGAGTTGCACGAAGGCGTCGGTTTTGAGAGTCTGGACGATGCCCCCGTGGATGCCAATGATGATAAACTCGACGCGGTGGCATGGGTGCCTTTCTCCGATCTCCTTCCCGGCCAACTGATCGTGTTCGGACAGTGCAAGACAGGGTCAAACTGGGGTGGATTAACCACTCAACTTCAGCCAGATGCATTCATCAAGAAGTGGATGAAGGGGACTATCGTCGTTAGTCCGATTCGCGCCTTCTGCATCTCTGAAGCGGCGGACCGTGCTCGATGGAAGGGCAAATGCACTGAAGCGGGCATATTGCTGGATCGCTGCCGGCTTGTTGACTTCTGCGACAATCTCACGCCGGATCTGGTTGACAAGATCAGCCACTGGACAAACGCGGCGAAGAGCGCGTCGGCTCTGCCCCGTCTTGACACGTAAGGGCCATTTGCAGACAGAAGCGGAGCCGCCTTTCGACGGCTCCGCCTGTGGGGGTGCCAGCATCAGCCGCGTGGCGGGAACGGGTCGTTCGCGTAGCTGTTGCGGTCACGGATTGGGCCGGTCGCGCGGTGGATGAACGTCTCCCCGCCTTCGCGCATGGCCGTGAGGGGTACTGCGGAATGGCCATGGGGTTGTTCAAGGAAGGCCGCGCCGCCCGGGGCGTGGCGAGGGGACAGTTGGCAATTCCGTGCCGCACCAGATAGCTTACGATCACCATGGACTATCGCGAACCATTGCCGGATGGATGCCCTCCGAGCGAGGCGGAAGAGATTTCCGCGGAGCGTGTCGTTTTCCGCCTCGTGCGCGCGAATCGGCCGCAAGAGGCGGATTTCCGGTCGCAGCGGGCTGAACAACCGAAAACTGTTTTCCGTGTATCCGAGTGCCAGGCACGCGGCCTTTCGGTGTTCTCCGCGCGGCAGGATTGCGACAAGGCTCGGAAGCTTCCGACGCTGCGGAACCGCCTGATCTGTCGCGTGCGTCTGGCGATTGGGGCGGGACGCATCCAACAGACCGGGCGTCCTTCGCACCATACATGGTGGCCTTACCAAGGATTTGACGTCCTGTCCAACTGCAGCGTTGAGGCATCATGAAGAAGATTCGCCACACGGGGACGCTATTCTACTACGACGGACTCCAGGTCTTCGAGGCCCGGGACGCCATCGGCGGCTATTACATTGCCATGATGGTGGAGTCCGTAGACGGGCTGGACCGTTATCTCGTAGCGGGCGTGGAGCCGGAGCGGCTGAGACAGTTCCGGATGGGCGCACTCGACTTACGCACGCTGCTACTGGAACGTGGAGAGGAAGAGTGGTTCTACGGCCTGCCGGGGGATAGCCTTGATGCTCCGATGGTTCTCCAACCTCAGAGCACGCCACTGGCTGACTGCCAGCATCTTCCCGAAGGCGGGTTCGTCCTCCACGACCGGCCCGCTGCCGAGGAAACCGTCCGTGAAGCACGAGCCCGAAACAACTTGGTCTTGGAGGTTGCCGTAGAACCGCCCGAGGCTGCGCAGGAGCATCGCATCCGGGTCGATACGCTCGTTGGTCTGCTTGGGCATGTCCAGACGATCGTCAAGCATGCCTACGGTGCGGCCTTGCGAGACTTGTCACCGGGAACACGGCGTTCCATTGACCGCTCGGACGCGCACTTGCTGGACGTTGTGGTACCGGCGGCGGCAGGCTCTTTCCGCGTGGTCTTGGAGGCTGCACGTTCGCCTGATCTGCTCGGTCAAAGCGAGTTGGCGCGTGCGTTGCAACGCGTCGACGGGCTTTTCGAACACGTCGGGGACCCACAGAAGACGCTCGCGATGGCGAAGTCTCATCGGGGCCACTTGGCGGGGGCGTATTTGCGTCTGCTCCGCTTCCTGGTGCACACGAGAAGCGGACTGCGCTACTCATGGGCGGAACCGGCCTTCACCGAATCACGCGCGCGAGCGGTGTCCGAGGCGGAAGCGGGGCCGCTGGTGGACCTGCTTTCGAGTGTGTCGAATCTCGGAGCCGAAACCGTCGTGATAGTCGGCGCTCTGAAGAAGGCGGATGTTGACAGCGGGGCATGGCGGATAGCATCAGAGGAGCGGGAGTTCTCTGGGACGATCAAAGCTGGAGGTCCCGGTCTGGCTGGCCTCAAAATCGAAGGCGCATACCGGTTCACGTGCATTGAGGAGATCGAGGAACTCCAGGGGAGCGGCCGCGAGGTCCGTACACTCTACCTGACTGAGCACGAGCCGGCTTGAGCGGGCTACCGCCTGCCCCCAGGAGCCATGCGACGACAGCCGAGACGGGGAAGTCCGTCGGGGACGTGCGTTGGCCGGGCGCCCCATCGCCCTGCACAAGAAACACCGCGCCGCTCTTTTCCGCGCCGCGGTGACGGGCAGGTTGGCTTGTCCGGCACAGATTTCACCGAAAGGGGAACCCATAGGGAGCACGGCAAGCCCGACGTACAGGTGATCTGATGCCTCCGAGACCCATCAAGACGGAAGCGGACTACGAAGCGGCCCTGGCTCGGGTAGACAAACTGATGTCCGCGCGCCCGGGGACGCCCGAAGGGGACGGACTGGTGCTCTGGGTGCACCTGGTCGAGGACTACGAGAAAAGGCACTACCCCATCCCGTTGCCGGATGCGGAGGGAACCATCCGCTATCGCAATGATATGCGTAGAACCGGACGGCGTCGAAGAGCCACAAACCAGTGGCGCAAGTAGTCCAGCCGTGCCCGACCTTGGACCATGGCAAGGGAACGAACCCAGCGAGAAGTCGGGAGAAGAGCGGAGCCGCCTTTCGACGGCTCCGCCTGTGGGGTGCCAGCATCAGCCGCGTGGCGGGAACGGGTCGTTCCCGTAGCTGTTGCGGTCACGGATCGGGCCGGTCGGGCGGTGGGTGAACGTCTCCCCGCCTTCGCGGATGGCAACGCGCCGGGCCGCCGATTCGGCAGCGCCCTGCGTTCCGTGCGTGGACGAAACGCGGGATGCACCTTCGCGGCGGACGGCCCAGTCGGACCCGTGCGGCACCACATGCAGGTTGCTTGATCGCATGATCAAACTCCTTCCATGTTGGGTTCGTGCCCCGCGGCGCAGGTTGCGCTTGACTCCGGTCCGGCTACGGCCATGTTACGGTCTTGTCTTCGCGTACCACGGCCTCCGGCCATCGTCCCTCCAAGAGGGGCATTTTCTGGAGGCCAGAGCCGGCTTGGCGGTGCAAACGTCACGCCGGCTCTTTCTTTTCTACCAGTAATATGCTATAGTGTTTACAGAAGTCAACTACTTTCCCATTTCTGTAAACATGGTGGAGGGCGCCATGGACACCGTTTTCGGGCAACGCTTGCGGCAGGCGCGTATCATGCGCCGTCTGTCTCTGCGGGCGCTGGCTGACGCGACCGGCGGCAAGGTCTCGCACAACGCGCTGGCCCGGTACGAGCGCGGCGAGATGTCGCCGGGCAGCCCGATCCTGCTCGCCGTGGCAGAGGCACTTGGACAGTCGACCGACTTCTTTTTCCGTCCGTTCACGGTACAACTGGGGGAAGTCCGGTTCCGCAAGAAGGCGCGACTGACCGGGGGCAAGGCTGAGGCCGCACGCGAGCAAGCCGCCGACTTCGTCGAGCGCTTCTGTGAAGCCGAGGAATTGGCCGGGGATGTGCGCACCTTTGTGCCGCCGTTGCCGGACCGTGCCACTCTCTCCCTGCCGGACCAGGCCGAAGCGGCGGCGTGCGAACTGCGCGAGGCCTGGGACCTCGGGAACGACCCCATCCCAAGTGTCGTGGGGCTCCTGGAGTCCAAAAGCATCAAAGTCTGTGAGTTGGACGTCGGCCCGGACCTGGATGGCTTCTGCGCGGCCACCGACGCCGGGCCACTGGTGGTTCTCGGGGCGACCACAAACCTCCCGCGCAGACGCATGACCAGCACCCACGAGTTGGCACATGTGGTTCTGCCGCTGCCGGACGACGAGAAGCTGGAGGAGGCGATCGTCAGACGTTTCGCCGGAGCCTTCCTGCTTCCGCGAGAGGCGTTCACGGACGCGTTTGGCAAGTGCCGTAACGGCGTCGGGTTGCGCGAGTTGATCGAGTTGAAACTGACCTTTGGCGCGTCCATCATGGCCATCATGAAACGGGCCGAGCAGCTCGAGTTGGTGTCGGTAGCGATGTTCGAACGGTTCTGTCGCTACGCCAGTCAGCAGGGATGGCGGAAGCCTGGCCAAGGCGAGCCAGGCGACGACTGCTACAACGGCGACGAGACGCCCAGTCGTTTCCGGCAACTCGTTTGGCGTGCGGTGGCCGAGCAACAGATCAGCCTGTCCAAGGGGGCGGCCCTTCTCAAGCAGGACCTCAATTCCTTCCGCCGCGACCTGAAGGAAGTCATCGCGTGAGGTCTCATGAGAGTCGCAGTCAAAGACGCCAACATCCTGATCGACCTCATTGAGGCGGACCTGCTGCCGCTGTGGTTCCGTCTTGGTATTGAGACACACACAACGGATCTGGTGCGGTATGAAGTGCAGGAGCCGACGCAGCGCCGGATCCTCGACAACTTCGTGAACGCCGGCCTGTTGCGCGTGGTGGAACTGTCCCCCGAGGAGTTGTCGTCTGTCCAGGGTGTTTCGGTCCGGTTGAGGGTCAGCCTGGCGGACGCGTCTGCACTTGCGTTGGCCAAGCGACTTGGCGCGGCCCTGCTCTCAGGAGACCAGGCGTTACGCAAGGCGGCCGCGGCGGAGAAAATCGAGGTCCGGGGCGTATTGTGGGTGTTGGACAGACTCGTGGAACGTCGGCTCTTGGTTCCCGGCGCGGCCGCGACTCACCTGCGGACGCTCATGGACGGCGGCAGTTTTCTTCCGGCTGGGGAATGCAACGAGCGTTTGCGGCGTTGGGAGGCGAAGGGACGACCATGACGAACGGGGCAGTTCACACGGAACGAGCATTCGAGACTGTGCTCGAGAGATATCTATTGGAGCGAGGGTATGTCCAGGTCGCACCTGGCGGGTTCGACCGGGAGCGGGCGATCTTTCCTGGCGTCGTGCTGGACTTTATCCGCGACACGCAGCCGAAGGAATGGGCTAAGTTGGAGGCGTTGCACGGGGCCAAGACCGGTGAGCAGGTCATCGTTGACTTGTGCAAGTGGATGGACAGCAACGGCTCCCTGGCCACGCTGCGCCACGGGTTCAAATGCTACGGGCGGACGCTGCGGGTCGCGTTCTTCAAGGCGGCCCACGAACTCAATCCGGAACTCGAGGCGCGCTACGTGGCCAACCGGGTCGGTCTCACCCGGCAGCTTCACTTTTCGCCGCGGACGGAGCAGTCGCTCGACGTGACCTTCACTCTGAACGGTATCCCTGTTGCCACGTTGGAGCTCAAGAACCCGCTGACGGTCCAGACGGTGGAGGACGCGTGCCGGCAGTACAGACAGGATCGCGACCCGCGCGAGACCATTTTCGAGTTCAAGCGCCGCACGTTGGTGCACTTCGCCGTGGACACTGAAGCGGTCTTCATGACCACGCGGCTGGCCGGTTCGGCTACGCACTTCCTGCCGTTCAACAAGGGCTGCAACGGCGGCGCCGGGAATCCGCCCGATCCGGCCGGCCGTACCTATCGCACCGCCTACCTGTGGGAAGAAGTCCTGCAACGTGACAGCTTCCTGGACCTGTTGGCGCGCTTCATCCACCTCCAGATCGAGGAGAAGCGCGACGAACAGGGCCACAAGGTGAAGCGGGAGGCAATGATCTTCCCGCGCTACCACCAGCTTCAGGCCGTGCGCACTCTGGTCGAAGCGGCGCGCAGCGAGGGCGTGGGACACAACTACTTGGTCGAGCACTCGGCCGGCAGCGGCAAGAGCAACACCATTGGCTGGCTGGCCCATCGACTGGCCTCGTTGCACGATACGAAGAACCAGCGAGTCTTCGACAGCGTCATCGTGGTGACCGACCGGGTCGTGCTGGACCAGCAGTTGCAGGACACGATCTACCAGTTTGAGCACAAGCGTGGCGTGGTGCAGAGGATCGACGAGAAGTCCCGGCAATTGGCGGAGGCTTTGGAGAACGCCGTACCGGTGATCATCACTACCCTCCAGAAATTCCCGTTCGTCTCGCGGCATCTGCTCAAGATGGCGAAAGAGCGGGGGGCCGAAGGTTCAGGCACACTGCCGACACGACGCTGTGCCGTTATCATCGACGAAGCGCACAGTTCGCAGGGCGGCGAAACGGCGACCGACCTAAAGGGGGTACTCGGCGGCGAGGCGTTAAGGACTGCGGCTAAGAAGCGCGCCGAGGAAGAGGGAATGAGCGACATGGAGGAACTCTTCCGCAGCATGGCCAAGCGCGGCCGGCAGGCGAACCTCAGCTTTTTCGCGTTCACGGCCACGCCGAAGCACAAGACCCTTGCCGTGTTCGGACGGAGTGGCGAGCCATTCCATCGCTACACCATGCGCCAGGCCATCGACGAAGGCTTCATCCTCGACGTGCTGAAGCACTACACCACCTACGCCACTTACTTCAAACTCCTGAAGGCCTGCGAGGACGACCCGAACGTGGAGCGTAAGAAGGCGGCCAGGGCACTGGCGCGCTTCCTCAAGCTGCACCCGCACAACATCGCTCAGAAGACCGAGATAATGGTCGAGCACTTCAACGCCAGCACCCGGCACAAGATTGGTGGCCGGGCCAAAGCCATGGTGGTGACTGGTTCGCGGCTTGAGGCCGTGCGTTACAAGCAAGGCTTCGACGGTTACATCAAGAAGAAGGGCTATCCGATCAAGACGCTGGTGGCCTTCTCCGGAACCGTGCAGGACGACAAACTCAAAGACGTGACCTACACCGAGGAGGGCATGAACCAGGGCATCCGCGAGAAGGAATTGCCGGAGCGGTTCGCCTCGCAGGAGTACCATGTCCTGCTGGTTGCCGAGAAGTATCAGACCGGATTCGACCAGCCGCTGCTGCACACCATGTACGTGGACAAGCGCCTTGCAGGCATCCAGGCCGTGCAGACACTGTCGCGGCTGAACCGCACGCACCCGTTCAAAGAGGACACGTTTGTCCTGGACTTCGTCAACGACCGCGACGAGATCCACGATGCCTTCAAGACCTACTACGAAGGCGCGGAGATGGGGCAGGAAGTCGACCCGGCGCGCCTGTACGAGATCAAGGGAGAACTGGACGCATCGGGCACATACTTGCCGGAGGAGTTGGAGCGCTTCTGTGCGATCTACTTCAAGTCCCGGCAGAAGCAGAGTGCCGCAGATCACCAGGCGATGAATGCCGCCCTGGATCCGGCTGTGTCGCGTTTCAGTGCGCTCCAGAAAGAAGAAGAGGACAAAGCCGAACTGTGGCGAGGCAAACTCCAGGCGTTCCGCAATCTCTACGGTTTCCTCAGCCAGGTCATTCCCTACCAGGATAGCGATCTGGAGAAACTATACGTCTTTCTGCGTCACCTCGCGCCGAAACTGCCGAAACGCCGGGGCGGGCCGGCGTACCAGTTCGACGATGAGGTGCGGCTGGAGTACTACCGCCTGCAGAAGATCAGCGAAGGCTCAATCACCCTGGACGAGGGTTACGGGCGCCCGCTCGATGGGCCGTCCGAGGTGGGGACCGGCGCGGTGCATGAGGATCCAGTCCCCTTGTCGCGTCTGATCGACCTGGTGAACGCCCGGTTCGGCACGGACTTCAACCAGGCGGACCAGCTCTTCTTCGATCAGATCGTCGAAGCCGCCATTGCGGACGACGCACTCAAGCAGGCCGCCGCGGTGAACCCGGGCGACAAGTTCGAACTGGTGTTCAAGAACCTCTTGGAGACGCTGTTCATGGAGCGCATGGACCAGAACGAGGAGATCTTCGTCCGGTACATGAACGACATACCATTCCAGAAGCTCGTCACGACGTGGCTGGCGTCACAAGCCTACCAGAAGCTGCGCAACGTGTCGAATGGACGGTGCCGTCTGTCTTCCCCTCCGCCTCCGCGATGAAGCACTCCTGCATCTCTGGCGACAGGTCGACGAACCGGGCGTTCCAGCCGCAGACCCGCACCTGGAGGCTGGCGTACTTCTCCGGCTGCCGGCGGGCGTCCTTGAGCGCCTCGGCATCGAAGACGTTGAACTGAATGAACATGCCGCCGCTCTTGAAGTAGGTCTTGATGAGGTCCGCGATCACCCTCGGGCCCTCGGCGCCGCGCACCACCGAGGGGTGCAGCATGAGGTCCAGGACCGAGCCGTCGGCGAACGCAGCGTGGTCGAGCTTGGCCGCGCTGTTGATCAGCGAAGTCACGCCACAGGTGTCACGGCCGATGGCGGCGCCCAGGTTCTTGGAGATGGGGTCGCCGTTCCGCCGGCCGTCCGGGGTGGCCTTGGTCTCTCTGCCGAACGTCACGCTGTAGTCAATGGACCAGCACCCCATCTGGAAGCGCCCGCCACGCTGGTTCGGCGTGCGGTTGATGAGCTCTGCGGTGTAGTTCGCCAGGCCGACGGCGAAATCGTCAGCGACCCTGTTGTCGTTGCCCCACTTGGGTGCTCGCCGCTGCGCGAGGAGGCGCAGGTTCTCGGCACCATCCCAGTTGTTCGCCAGACAGCGACGGAGTTCGTCCCAGGTGCAGATCCCGCTCTCGAAGACCAGGTGGTTGATGGCTGCGAGCGAGTCGGCAACCGTGCCCAGTCCGGCGCACATCACCCCGGAGGTGCTGTACTTGGCGCCGGCATTCGAGACGTCCCGGCCCTTCGCGAAGCAGGAGTCCATGGTCCCGGAAATCACGGGAGAGGGATTGACCTGTTTCCAGCGTTCCTCCCACCGGCGCGTTTCTGCCAGGGTCTCGTCGACCACGCCGGTCAAGATCTTCCGGTAGCGGGTCTCGACTTCGCTGATGCTCGCGGGACTGTCGAGACCGGTGAACACGTATTCCAGGATACGCGGCATGTTGATCAGCGCGCTCATGGTGCAGGACAGTTCCCGGCCCATGATGGCGGGCTCGTAGCAGCCGATCGGCAGGAAATCGATCAGCTCATCCTCGGCCTTGCCGGCGCGCCGGAACATCCGGTAGGCCACTTCGTCGTTCGCGAAGACAATCCCGGTCTGGCCGTTCCGGACGCACTCGGCGGCAGCCAGCAGGTGCTTGTCCGGCGTGTGCGGGTTCAGCCGGAGCGACAGTTTCGGATCGACCGCCTTCCTCTCGGCGAAGACCTCGAAGGCGAGTTCGGTCAGCTCGTTGCAGACGTCGCTGCCGTCCGGTTTCCAGCCGCCGAAACAGATGTTGTTGCCGGCCCCGAAATGCTGGGCCAGGTACTTCTCGAAGTAGAACGCTATCAGTTCCTTGGCCTGCTCGCGCGTAAGCCGTCCCTCGGCCACGTCACGCCGGTAGTAGTCCAGGTACAACTGGTCGAAGTGGCCTTGGGAGCGGACGTAGACGCCGTCGAGCTCCTGGACCTGATTGTAGAGGTAGGAGATCTGCAGCGCTTCCTGGAAAGTCCGGGCCGGGCGGACCGCCAGCGCCTTCATGGCTTCGATGACCCGAACGGCGCCGTTCCGCTCCGCTTCCGCTGCCAGGCGCAGGATGTACTTGCAGAACGCGCTGTAGACGGTGGCGACCGCGGCGTAGAACTCGCGCGCCTCGTCGTCCGCGGCCGCCTTCAGTGCGGACACCGCCCGGTCGCGGATGCCGGCCGGCCCGTACCTGAGGACGTTCCGCCAGTCGGGCGACGTATGACTGAGATCGAGATTGGCAACACCGGCGGGATGCCCGAGGGCCGTTCGCCGAGGCAAGTCCTTGCCGGCCTCTCGGCGCCATTCGTTCTGGAGTTTCCAGATGATGCCGCCGGTGCCGATGTGGTCGGCGAACCAGTCGTAGTCATCGACGCCGATCCGGGCGTTCTCGAGCAGGAAGGCGAGCACGGCCGCCTTGGTCCGGATCCGCGGCTCGTCCCGGTGCGCGTCGAGGTAACTGCGAACCCTCGCCTCCAGTTCCGGGACCGCCAGCCCCGTGTCCTCCGCCAACTCCATCCGCTGGTACTGGTGGACGAGTCGCGCCCTGACCGTATCGAAGGTGTTCCACAGACCGCTCTGCATCATGACTCTCCACGACCTGCAGCTCTGCCAGCCCGCCGAATCTCAGCGCTTCGCCCCCTGCCGTGCCTGCGCCATTCTGCGCCGCCGTCCGGCGGGTCCGGGCGGGGCGCAAGACCCGCGGCGGCGCGAACCGGGCGAGTAACATCAACCTATGATCGGCCGGTCCGCCGGCCGGGACGTGCTGACGCATTGCTTACGAAGGGGTACTTTCTATGTCGTATTCTATAACGGCCAATACACTGTCCGATTGACACAATCCCACGATAACTCCTAACTGTCGATAGCGGAATAGTTTGGAGTATGAACTTTATGTTGTATTATATCATCCGTGCCGGTCAGGAGCGCGCACCATGCGAACGCAGGCTTGGAACGTCTCGATCCAGAGCATCTACTGCCACCAGTTCGACATCTTCCACCGGCCCTGTGAGTGGGTCACCTCGCAGCAGCACGTCTGGATGCTGGCTACGGCCGGCAAGGGTCTGTACTACCGGCGCCAGGACGGCAGCAGGAATCCACGGCCGGTCGACCCTGACGGAGAAGCACTCCACTACCTCGCGCCAGGCTCCTGGCGATTCGTGGACGTGTGCGACGCGAACCCGCTGCACCTTGTCACTCTGCGCCTGAGCATGGCCGACGAGTCTGGCAGTGACCCCCTCACCGACTACCGCCTCCCCGAACGCTTCACTCCGGAACGGCAGGCAAAGCTGGCGGAGCTGATGCGGGGCATGCTGGCCGAGTTCGAGAGAGGCACGCTCCCCGCGCAGGCCGAAATCCGGCGACGGCTCGGCGCGTTTCTCGGGATCGTCTGGGACCTGGCGGAGACCCGGCCGGGAGCGGAACTGCACCGCCTGCCCGGACGCTGCCGGAACGCCGTGGCGCGTCTGCGCCAGAACTACACCGAGAGACTGGACATCGACCGGCTTGCACAGCTCTGCAGCATTTCGCGTCCGCACTTCTTCCGTCTCTTCAGGGAGGAAACGGGGTTCACGGCGCAGCAGTACCTGTGCCGCCTGCGGCTGGACCACGCCAAGGCCCTGCTGCGCTTCACGGACAAGAGTGTTGCCGAGATCGGCCGGGCTGTCGGTTGGCCCGACCAGTTCCACTTCTCGCGCATCTTCTCCCGCGAAACCGGCTACTCGCCCCTGAAGTTCAGGAATCGGAACCTGACCTGATGCTTCGGCCCTTCCCCATGAAACACGGATGTCGGTTTGCGCCGCCGATCTCCCGCGTTCCTCCCCTCCCGCTCACGCCATGGTGGATGCCGTCCAGAGCCGCCGCTATGCGCCTGCCCCCGAGGTCCGTTCTGTGGTAGCCGCATCCGGTGTCATACAGGATCGTCTTCCCCGTCGGGGTCTGCAGGACGACAGCGAGGCCGACCCCGTGCCCCACGTCGGGGACGTTGAGAACCGTCAGAATGAAGTTGCTCATCGTGCGTCTCCTCGATCGGCGGGCGGTGGGGCCTGTGCGTCCCGTCCCTCAACATGTGAGGGGGGGGCGTCTCACGTGCCGGGCTCGAAGGCGCCGGCGGCGGGGCGCGCCGGGCGCGGCCCGCCGTTGAAATCGCGGTCCACGCGCAACGCGGCATCCGCAGGGTCCAGGAACGTGGACGCGCCGAAGCCGGCGGCGGGTGAGCCCGGTTCCAGCCGCAGGTCCCGCGCGCCGGCATCGGTGAACCGGGCCGGCTCGTTGCGGATCGCGCAGTTCGACCTTCGCCTGATCTCTCCAGACCTTCCGCACGGCCGGGCCCTGCACGGTCTGCCACACCATCGCATTGACGTCATGCCGGGCGAGGACGTCACCGGTCGGCAACTTGCTCAAGTCCAGACTTGCGAACTCCGCAAACCGCGGGTCGACTTCGGAGCGCTGAACCGCGGGCGTCGCCGCGGTCGGGACCGCTGGAACTACCGACTCCCCGACCTGACGCTAGCAACCGCAAAACCAGAGGATAACCGCGACCGAAAACCACACCCCGCCACCCAAACGCATTGCGGCAGAGACCACAACAGCCCCGCGTTTTCCCGCTCGGATGACCTGGGCAATCATGGATGAACCTCCGTTATCCTGCATGTCTGTGATGATCGGGTCAATGTCCTGCGCCCCTTCTCCTCCGCGCTCCACGCTCGACGCTATTCCGCCGCCACGTAGGCGCTGGCTTTCAGCAGACGCTTGCCGCGGACGCCGACCTCGCGCAGGTCGCGAACGCGTCCCTCTTTGCGCGAGGCCAGGATGCGCGTGACGGACGTCGGGCCCAGGCCGGGGACGCGCAGCAGACCCTCGCGCGGCGCGGTGCTAAGCCGTACGGGGAAGAACTCCGGGTGCCGCTCCGCCCACGCCTGCTTGGGGTCGCGGTCGAGCGCCAGGCTGCCGTCCGGTTCGAACGGGATCTCCTGGTCGTCGAACCCGTACCGGCGCAGGAGGAAATCGACCTGGTACAGCCTGTGCTCGCGCAACAAAGGGTCCTTCCCAGGCGGCAGGTTGGCGCTGGCCAGTTCCGCCTCGCCGAGGCCGCGCTGGTAGGCGGAGAAGTAGGCGCGGTCCAGCCCGAGCCGCTTGTAGAGTCCGCCGGTGTAGCGCACGATCTCGGCGTCCGTCTCGCTGGCGGCGCCAACGACGAACTGCGTGGTCTGGCAAACCCCGGCATACTTGGCACCGCGCGCAGTCAGGCGGCTGATCAGTTTCATGGGGCGGATGATGTCGTTGAGGTAATCCTTGCGCGTCGAAAGCCGGCGGCAGTGCGCCTCGCCCGGGACTTCGATGTTCACCGACACCGCGCTGGCCAGGCTCAGCGCGTCCTCGATGGCGGCATCCGACGCGCCCGGAATGACCTTCAGGTGGATGTAGCCGCGGTAGCGGTAGCGCTGGCGGAGAATGCGCGCCGTTTCGTTGAGCCGCGCCATGGTGTAGTCCGGATCACGCATGACGCCGCTGCTGAGGAACAGCCCGATCAGGTCCTCGCGCCGGTCGTACTCCATGAACGCGTGGGCCATCTCCTCCGGCTGAATCACCACGCGCCGCACGTCCGAGCCGGCACGGAACGGGCAGTAACGGCAGTCGTTGACGCACTCGTTGCCGAGCAGACTCTTCAGCATGATGCCCTGACCGCCACGCGCGACCGGCACCGGGTAGAGCCAGCGCCCGTCCACGCCACGGTGCCGGCGGTCCTTGCCACCGGTGCCGCAGGCGCAGGCCAGGTCGTACTGCGACGCCTCGGAGAGCAGTTCGATTTTGTCCTGCGTGTCCATCGCGAGAAACATACACGGCCATGCCGTCTTTGGCAGTGTTCGAGCAAAGTGACGGAGTGTTGCGTCAGTCGTGGGTGCCAGGCGTCCATCCAGACGGCTCGCGAGGCCCCTCGCCCTCCACCGTTTCGCTCCGAGGGTCTGGCTGGAGGACGAGGGGCTCCCGAGCCGTTCACCTCGGACTCCCATGTTACTCACGGAGGAGATGTTCGCGTTGTGGCGTCTTTCTCCGCGTGTCGACACGTGTGCGGATGGCAACGCCTTGCGCCCGCTCGCTGAAGCGTCGCTGCCACTTCCGCCTGAAAGGCGGTACTCAGACGGGAACGCCGGAGTAACAGCTTGATATGACCGGGCGGTCCGCCGCCCGGGGGCGCTGACGCTATACGTGGCGGGAGCGAAACGCTCCGGCCACGTTGCACGCCCACTTCGGCGCCGGGAAGTGGTCATTGACCGGGGCGAACTGCCCCTTCGCCGGACGCGGGTTGGGGCGCCGGGCCGAAACGGAAAAAGCCGTTGCCGCCCGTGCCAACGTAAAGTCGCGCCGGGTCGACCGGGTCGACGACGAGCGCGCCAACGTTGAAGTTGTAGAGGCCGGCCGCCGGCATCGGGGTCCACGTCTCGCCGCTGTCGCGCGACACAAACACACCGCGGCCGTTGCTGCCGTCATAGCACTCCTCTGCGCACGCGGCGTAGATCAGTCCGCGCTCGGTCGGATCGGCGGCGAGGCAGGTCACGTAAACGCGCGGGCCGTTATCCAGGTCGCTGCCCGTGCCTGGCCCGGCGAGAAACGCGTCCTGCGCAAGGCTCTTCCAGGTCGCACCGCCGTCGGTCGACTTGTAGAACGCCTGCGGGTAGTCGATGCCCGAGTAGTTGCGGTTGCCCGCGTAGACGGTCTGCGAGTCGAACGGGTCGAGCAGGATGCACTGCGCTTCGCAGTTCGTTTTCACCACTTCCCAGTGCGCGCCGCCGTCCAGGGTCCGGGCGAGATAGCCCTTCTCGCGCTTCTTCGTGTCCGCGCGGTAGTGCGCGCCGGCGGCGAGGAACAGACACTTCGGGTCGGCAGGGTCCATCACGATCTGCTTGACGGCGCGGCTGTTCTCCGGCAGCCCCTCGCTCTGCGCGTGCCAGGACCGCCCGCCGTCGTCGCTCTTGTAGACACCACCGGTGATCTCCCCGGCGTAGAGCGTCCGGCGCTCACGCGGACTCCGCGGGTCGATGAGCAGAGTGAATATGCCGCCCTCGGGCAGGCCGTTACCCGCGTGACCGATCAGGTGAAACTGCCGCCCGGCGTCAACGCTCATGAACAGGCGCTGCCGGTCGTAGTTCTCGCCCTTGCTCAGGTAGACGATGTCCGGGTCGTCGGGATCGAGGACCACGCTGCCCATGCGGCCGTAGGCATTGTCGATACCATTGGTCAGGCGCCAGCAGGACGCGCCGCCGTCGTCGCTCTTCCACGCGTGCGTGTCCCAGTAGCCGAAGTAGAGCGTGGCGGGGTTGGTCGGGTCGACCGCGAGCGCCTGCGGACCGCCCGCGCAGAGAATCGGACAGTTCCTGCCGCGCCAGACGGCCGGGCGGTCCGGGGTGGCGGGGCTGACCAGCGTCGTCGCGATCTGGTCCCACATCTTCCCGGCATCCAGCGTCTGGTAGATGTCCATGTCGTTGCAGTACACGAGCCGGTCGGGATTCCGCGGGTCGATGTCCAGGCCAGTGACGTTCTCGCCATAGAAGAACCAGGCGGTGCGCAGATTCGCGCTGCGGTTCAGCGGTTGCCAGGTCGCGCCGGCATCGCGCGTGACGTACAGTCCGCCGCCGCCGCTGTGGTAGCCCAGGAAGTACACGTTCGGATCGCGCGGGTGCGCGACCAGCCGCCACACGCCCGTCCGGGCGGGCAGGCCCTCGTTGACCGGGGCCCAGGTCACGCCGGCGTCCGTGCTCTTCAGCACGCCGCCGCGCTTCGCCGGCCCGTCGGTGTAGGCAAGCAGCATGACGCTGGGCGCGTCCGCTTTGACGGTCAGAAACGTCGTCAGATACCCAACCAGGCCCGGCTGACCCAGCGACGCCCAGGTCTCACCGGCATCCGCGCTCGTGAACAACCCGGCCTGCGTGCTCAGGAAGACGCGGTTCGGGTCGGCAGGATCGAATCGGAAACAGAACACCGAAAGCTTCCGCACGTCCGCGTCGCCAGGCAGTTCGATCAGCCGCCACGTCTCGCCACCGTCCGTGCTGCGGTACACACGGCCGCCGACCGTCGCGCCGCTCAGACGCCCGAACTCGCGTTCGTGCCCGATCCCGGCCAACACGATCTCCGGCCGCGCCGGATGCACGGCGATCGCGGACACCGGCGCGCTCTGGCCGAAGCTCAGGCGCGGCGGGAATCCCACGCGCCGCAACGCCCACGTCAGACCACCATCGGTGGACTTGGCCACGCCGCCATTCGTGCCGGCGAACACGACCAGCGGGTCGCGCGGGTGGAAGGCGATCGTGTTGCAGTACAGGTTGCGCAGGCCCTGGTTCAGCACTTCCCAAGTCTGGCCGTTGTCGCGGGTCCGGTACACGCCACCGACGTCGCCGCCCAGCCAGCAGGAGCCGTCGTGCGGCGAGAACGCCACCGTGCGATACCAGCCGCCGCCGCCCGGGTCGAAACTGACCCAGCGCCGGTCCGCCGCCGTCAACTCGCTCTTGCGCACCGTCAGGCGCGGCCGCGGCGGCCGCTGTGGAACCTGCAGTTCGGCAAAGACCTCCTCCGGCGTGAGGAATGCGATCCGGCGCAGGTACAGCCGGAATTCACGCCCCACGTCTCCCGGGTTCCAGAGCCCGAACTCGATCGTCCGCGTCTCGGCGGGCAGTGGTCCGGAAAAATCGTGCAACATGACGGTGCGCCGGTTCCACTCCGGCGTGATCCCGAGGTCCGGCTCGTACAACGCCTCGGTCATGTCCGCCGCGAGCAGGCGCACCCGCGACATGCACAGCGACTGCTTCGACCACTCCTCGCCACGCGCTTCGAGGACCAGCCGCTCCTTGCCGGTCAGCGCCAGTGGCTCGCGCAGGACCAGGCGTACCGTGACCTCCGCCTGCGCCGGCCGCACCGCGAAACACACCGCGTCGCCGTCCGCCGTCACCTCGGCCTGCCCGGGCGTCACCAGCACGCACTGCGCCAGGTCACAACGCGCCGCCAGCCCACCGTCGTCGGCGAGGCCCGCGACACACAGGCAGGCACCGAGCAACACGAGCAGACACTCTCGGGCGATCATGTCATCACTCCTCACATAGAGACGGATTAGAGGGCTGGGGCGCAACCGAACGCGCAGTGGCTCGGCGCGTCTCGCGCCGAAGCGGGGTGCGCCGGCCGGTCCCCGGCCGAGGATCTCGGGCCGGGACGGCCCCGAGTACTCTGCTGCGGTCCCGGAGGTCCCGCGCCACTACTTCGCAGCGGCCGGGGGCGGCTCGACGGCGAGCGGCGGGCGGTAGGCGCGGAACGTTGCGATGGGCAACGCGCCGTCGCCGTTCGGGACCAGCTTCAGCGTGTGCTTGCCGTTGCTCAGCCCTTGCGCCAGCGTGGTGTAGTACTCCTTCGCCGCGTTCTCCGTCTTGGGCGCCTGGTACGTGTCGACGAACAGCGGCTTCACTTCCCAGGTCACGACAAAGTCGGTGGGCAGCGGGATCTTCTTGTACTTCAGGGTGTGGACGACCATCCACATGCCGGGGTCGATCACGACACGGCCGGAGTTGGAGACGAACTTCTTGCTCTGATCGCCCTGCCCGTCCAACCCGGTCACGGAGCCCTCGACTTCGTACTTGAGAATGTTCTTCTCGATGTCGCACTCGATAACGCGCGCGGTCCACTTCTCGACCACCGGCGGCTTCTCCGAGCCGACGCGGTTGATCGACGGCCACCAGACCTGCGGCGCCTTCGAGGTGCGCGTGTGGTAGTACAGCTCCGGGAACGCCGACGGCGGCTTGTCGTCGATCAGCACCTTGGCGGTGCCGAGCTTCGCGTCGTTGGAGGACGCTGCGATCACGTCAACGCGATTCCCCTCGAACGCGACTTCGAGCGACCCGTCCGCGCCGCGCTTGACCGCTGCGTCGCCGGCCGGAATGTCCCGGACCAGGTTCTCCCACGGCGTCTTCGGAAACTTCTCGTCGTAGCGCAGGCTGAACATGACCAGCTTCTCGAGCAGGAAATTGCCGAACTTGTTCGGGTGCACGCTGTCGCCGAGCGTGTCCTTCGGGAACTGGTTGTGGTCCTTCAGATACTTGCGGAGCTGCTCGCGGACTTCGCACAACTCCAAGCCGTATTTCTTGGCCACGTCGCGGATCAGCACGGACTGCTTCTCGTCCGCCTGGTAGACCCCCTGCGCCTTCGGGTCGTCCTGCGACACGTCGCGCGCCAGGTCGGGCGGCCAGCGGAAGTGCGGCGTGCGGATCAGGATCTCGGCCGCGGTCCGCTGCCGTGTCCGTTCCATGATCTGCTCAAGCTTGCCGTCCATGCCGCCGTAGACGTGGAAGATCATCAGGTCGGGGTAGAACGGGTACAGGTCCGCCTCGGCCGTGTTGATCAGGGCCCCCGCCTCGTAGCCGCCAATGGCGCGGTTCTCGACCTCGATGTCAGCATTGGGATAAGCCTTCCGCAGGTCCTCGGCCACCGCGTAGGACCACGGCCCGGCGGTCACCGACTGCCCGTAAAACAGGATGCGGACGTGGTTCCGCTTCTCCGGCGTGCTGGTGGCCAGCAGCGTCATGGTGCGCTGGATGCCCGCCCCGAGTTCCGCGACGTTCGCCGGTGCGTCCGGCGGCACAAAGTCCTCCGCCGCGGCAACCCCCGACAGCAGCAACGCGCAACTCAGCATAGTCGACATCCCGAACCGTCCGTAACTCATGGTCTGATTCCTTTCCTATTCCCTGCTAAATGTCACACAACAGATGTCATTCAAGACCCTTTGCGCACACCGCGGACTGCGAAGGTCAAGTTCTTTCGACCTTGCGGGCAAACTCGGCCACGGCACCGTTCGTAGTGGTGTCGCAGTCCCGGCGGTTGTCCGCCAGGCAAGACACCATCTCCACGCCGCACCGCCACACCACACCGGATGGGCTCTTGGCGCTCCACTTCGTTCCGCGCACTGCGAGCCCACTACGAACAGGCGCGGAGTTGCGCGACCATGCGACAGGCTTGTCCGAAAGAGGAATGTGCATTTTTTGCACATTGCTTTTCTCGTCCAGTTCGCCCGTGCGGAAGATGTTCCGCAGATGCTTCGTGATGACACTGCGTTCCGTCTGGAAGAGCTGCGCCATCTGCTTCTGCGTCAACCAAACGGTGTCGTGATCAAGCCGGACCTCGACGGCGGTCGTGCCGTCAGCGGCCTCGTAGAGAATGATCTCGCCACGGTTCATCTGGGTTCCTCGCCCCGGTTGGTCCGAATGTCATGCCGGTTGGAAGTTAGTCCCGTTCCCGGTGCAAGGCAAGCGCGGGTTGAGCGGCCGCAGTGCTGCGTCAGCGGCGCCCTGGCAGCGCACCGCCCTGTCATGTCGGCCTGTTACTCCGGAGCTCGGGTCTGAGTTCCGCCGTTCCGGGTCGTGCGCTGCCCATCACGCATGCTGCCGCACCTCACGGCCGGCGTTCCACGACGCTCAGGCCGAGCAGGATGATGGCATTCTCCGGCGCGGTCTCGTTCCACACGCCGTGCCACATGCGGCAGACGCGGTGGCCGGACGCGCCCTTCAGGTTGACGGAACGGATGACGCGGCCGAGGCGCGGGTTGCGCCACTCGAACGCGAAGAAGTTAGCCGGCGCCTGCTTCGCACTCGCGCGGCAGTCGACCGTGTCCGCGCCGTACAGGAGTTGCCCGCCGCACTCGCGGATGTTCACGCCGCAGCGTAGCGGGATGGTCTCGATGAACCCGTCTTCGTAGACCACTTCGTACCAGCCGAGAAGCTGCGAGGTGTCGGGCATGTTGTAGATCTCGTGGTACGAACGCATCCATTGCGCCGGCTTGGCGCAGGCGTGCAGGAAGACCAGACTGGTCACGTCGCGCCCGACCGGAATGCCGAGCACTTCGCCGGGGAACGGGCTGCCCGGCTTCGCCTCGACACCGACAACAACGGCGCGCTTCCCGCCCGCCTGCCGCGTATCCGTGAGCCGGAACCGTTTCCGGCCCGCACCCACCTCGCCCTTGGCCAGTGCCGACGGCAGTGCGCCTGCGGACTCCGCACCGTCCCCAGGCGCCGCGTTCATAGCCGGCGCGATATTGAGCGGGGTCACCGCGTCGCCGTCCTCGCTCGGTTCCGTGGCGCCGCGCATGCGCCGGCGCAGACCTGGCGTCAACCCGGCGAGAATCAGTTCCAGTTCGCTCTTCTCCGGCCACTGCGTCGACCACAGCAGGTTGCCGCACTTGAGGAAATCGTGCAGCAGGTCCTTGCCGAAATTGAACTCATTCGTGGCCGCCCACGAGGACGGTGAACCGCCGAGCACGCTCTCGAACTCGCTGCGCCGCGCCCAGTTCGTGATCTCGGGCGTCATGTTGCCGTAGATCTGCTTGAACCCGAGCGCCTGCACCTTCAGATCCTTGTTCTCGCCGGGTTCAGCACCGCCCTCGTTCTGCTCCGTCTTCTTGTCGTGCCAGAACCAGTTGAACACGAGAATGTCCTTCGGAATGACGCGGCGCACCTGCTCAGCCGACAGGGCGGTGTCGGGCCGGACTTCGGTCATGAGCTGATCGCCCCACATGGCGACGCGGATGCCGTGCGCGGCCAGATGGTTGTGAACGCGCACCACGTCCTCGGCAAACAGTTCGGGGCGTTTCCGCTTCTTGCACACGGGGCAGATGAACTTGTCAAGCAGGAACCACTCGTCGTGCCCGATGTGGATCGTCGCGGGCTTGAGCACCTCGATGTACTCGTCCATGACGTCGAACGCCAGTTCGTAGCTCTTCGGGTTGCACGGGCAGTACGTGTCCGGCCAGCGGTGCGTCGGCTCCTCGGCGACCTCGCGGTGCCGCGCCAGCAGGTAGTAGCTGTGCGTCATCGAGGGGATCTCGGGGATGACTTCCATGTGCAGACTGTTGGCCAGCGCCAGGATCTCCGCCACGTGCGCCTTCTCGATAGTCTCGCCGTCGGCCGCGTCGTAGTGCGTCGAGTTCTGCGAGGTGTTGTTGCGCGGCTCCGGGTAGTTGCAGCGCCGGTAGGTCAGGTCCTTGGCGAACTCGACCGAGGCCGCGTTCATCTCGGGGTGCCGGTCCAGCCGCATGCAGGCGTTCACTTCGAGGATGAGCTTGTTGAACTTGTACAGGGCCATGAAGTCGCGCAGGAAGCGCCGGAAGAACGCCAGGTTCTCATTCCCCGGCACGTAGAGCCGGACGCCGCGGAACGGCTTGTGTGGCCAGTCGCGGACGCTGAGCCCGGGCACCGTCACGCCCGGCCCCGTGCCCTCGCGTGCCAGCAGTTGCCGCAACGACTGCAGCCCGTAGAACGCGCCGGCCTCGTCGCTGCCGGCAATCAGCACGAGGCGTTTTCGGGCGTGAAGTACGTAGCCTTCCGGCCCCGGGCTGGCGGCGGTGATGTCAACGCCCTGCTTCTCGCAGCAGGCCCGGACCAGCGGGTTGCTGATCGCGCCCATGACGATGGCTGCAGCGTCGGGCGGCAACGCCGCGCAACGTTCGATGCGCAGGGCCAGCCCGAACTGGTCGCTCGCCTCCGCAACCAGGAACCGCGCCAGCGCCAAGTCGTGCGCCGACGGATGCTCCGGCACGGCGATCACCGCCCGCTCGTCCAACCGCACCGGTCCGCCGCTGGTCGGCTTCATCTCGCGCGGAATCGGGAAGATCGGGCACGACGTTGGCCTGCTATTCTTTGGCATGGGGGGCTCCGGGTGTTCAGGGTTCAGGGGTTCGGGGGTTCGGGGGTTCGGGGGTTCGGGACAGACGGTGTGCCCGGATGCGCCCGCACGACGACGCGGGACGTTGACTCCAGGCATTCGGCGTGACGTCAATCAGGTAACCTGCAGCGCAACCCTATGCGCCGCACTTCTTCACGTCTTGCACGACTTGGTCCAGGCCCTGTAGGAAACGGGAACGGTCCTGTTTCTGGAACGGCGGCGGACCGCCCGTGATGGCGCCCGCGCCGCGCAGTTCGGACATGAGATCGCGCGTCGCCAACGTCGACCCGATGTTGGCGGCGGTGAACCGTTGACCTGCAGGACCAAGAACCCGCGCCCGGTTCTTGATGCACCTGGACGCCAACGGGATGTCTGCCGTGACCACAATGTCATTCTCGGTGACGTGTTCGGCAATCCAGTCATCGGCGGCATCAAACTTACCTGTCACGACCACCAGCTCCACTGCGTCCTGCTCAGGAATCCGCATCCGCGAGTTCGACACGAACGTGACCTTGAGTCCGTACCGCTCGGCCACTCGGCAGACTTCCTGCTTCACAGGACACGCATCGGCGTCAACGTAGATATCTAACACACCACTGACCTCCTGCTGTTCTCATCATCTCCTTCCCCGCGGACTGCGCAATCACTCGACCTCACCGGCCTCGCGCCGGTCGTGTCATCGTCCGACAGGTGAACGACATCTTCCGCCTCTGCGACGGCGGGACGTGGCGCGGGACCTCCGGGACCGCAGCAGGGTGCTCGGGTCCGTCCCGGACCGAGGCCCTCGCCCGGGGATCCGCCTTCGCCCGTTTGACTTCCGCCGTCGCTCTGGCTGTGGCGGACATGTCGGCGGACAGGTCCGGCGCGCGCCGCTTCGGCGCGGGACGCGCCGAGCCACCGTGCGCTCGATCGCGTCCACGTCCCCGCCTGCGTCCCGTCACTTTACCGGCAGGATTTCGACGCCGCTCAGGATCGGAGCGGTGTCCGCGGTCGGCGCAGGGGCCTTGGGGACGAACTCGAGGGACACGGCACGCGAAACGGTCACATCCGCGAACTCTTTCACGACCGCACGGCGGCAGCCCTGAGCGGCGGCGACCACGTCGAAGTTCTCGAGGACCAGCTTGCCCTGCAGCAGGACGTCGAACACGCGCTGGCCGGGCTTCACGTCGTCGAGTTCGGCGAAGTGCAGCCGCACCGTGACGTGGCGCGGCTCCTCGTAGCTCTTGGGCACGAGGATCAGGCTTTCGTAGCCATTGCCGTACACCGGCGCGGCGGCCAGCATGCCGCGGTTCGTGACGTTCAGCATGACCGTCTTCTTGTCGAGACCGGCGTCGGTCAGCGTCTGCCAGGGAATGGCCAACTCCGCGCAGAACGCCTTGTCGCTCGCCTGCACAGCGCTCTGCCACGCGCCGTCATACGTCTTCTTCTCCGGTTCCGCACCCAACGGCTGAACCACGAGCGGGAACGGGTGCGGCGCCACGGCCGTGTACTGGCCGTCCGGCCCCGGCTTCGCGCTGCGCTTGAACTCCACTGGCGCGCCGGCTTCAGCGGCGAGCCGGAACGGCTGGTAGGCGAACGGGTTCTTCTCAGTGTGCCCGCCCGGGTGCCAGAGCGCGAGGAACTGCTTGCGTTTGTCCTTGTCGTTGTCGTTCACGAACACCTGCAATCCGAACTCCAGTCCGGGCGCCGGCTGGATCTTCAGGTTCTTCCAGGGCAGCAGCGCCTCGACCAGGTAGCCGTCCGTAGTCTTGGTGCTGGCGACTTGAACCGTCAGGTTTTCGCCGCGCGTCGCCTTGCGCCGGTCGTAGAACCGATACCTGGGCTTAGTCTGGGTGTCCGTGGCCCCGGGGGCGATGACCACCTGAAAGCTCTCCGACGAGCCGACCTGCGGCGTCATGAAGAACTCGACCGAATCACCCTCGAAGAGCTTGGCAGCGTCGGCACTCTCGTAAGTCACGCTGTCCCTGACTTCGGCCAGCAGCAGCAGACCGTCCTTGCACCAGCCGATGCGGAAGCACGGGTCCAGGTCCTCGGGCGCGCGCATCACGCCTTTGGCGCCGGGCAGCGATATCACCCGCAGGCCCTTGTCCGCCCAGTCGTCAGCCTTGCCATCGATGGTGACGGCCAGTTCGGGAATGTCCCGGGCGATGTAGGGTGAGACGTAGTTCCACAGCGCGTCGTACCGTGCGCCCGACGCGGACACGCCAAGGTGCAGGCACTTGGTCACGGGCAGGTCCTTGCCCGGCGGCGGTTCGCTGAAGAAGAGCTCAAACGAATCATCACCCCAGATGGCGCCGTCCGCATCCTTGACGCTCTGCCGCCAGGGCCGCACGTTGCCGGCCGCGTCCTTGGCCGGGTGCCGCTCGTAGGCCAGGTACAGGTTCGTGTCGTCGTAGCGGAGCGTGAGTCCGGCGTCTTCCGCCGGCAGGATCATGGCCCTGTAGCCGTCCCAGTACGGCTCGGTGAATGCGCCGTCCACCGCCGGCGGTTGCGCGGCGGGCCAGGCGACGAAGCCACGGTTCAGGATCTCCAGATCGAGTTCCACATTGCGAACTCCGCGCAGGCCGCTGGCGTAGACCCACGGCTTGTCGGTTCCTTCGATGTTCACCAGGTCAGTGCTCTGGCAGTACGGCCCCAGCCCGTCGCTGCAAAGGAAGCGGAACGGGGTGGCGAACAGCGGACGTTTCGACGACGTCTCCGGCCGCGGCGCGGCCAGCCACAGGGTGTCGGTGCTGTCACGGCGGTCGCCCGGTGCGCCCACGTTCAGGGACACGTGGTCAACGCGCGAGGTCGGCAGGCTCTCGTAGAACAAGCCCCAGTTCTCCTGGGAGTTGGTCGGCGCCAGGGCGAGCGTGGCCTGGAAACTGTAGCTGCACGAGCAACCGGCATCGCCCGGTGAGACCAGCAGCAGCCCATTGGCGGGAATCGCATTGATGTAGCACCCGGCCCGAATCCCGGCGAAGTTGTGCACACCCGTGTCGCCGTCCAGGCCGTAGATGCCCAGGGCGCCGGACCTGAACGCGAGCAGGTTCGGCCCCCCGCCCATGGTCCCGCAGCCGTACGAGCGGGTGAAATTCCAGGGCGACTGGCCCTCGGCGAGCGGGTTGTCGCGGAGTCGCGGTTCGCCGGAGCGCAGGTCGAACGCCAGCGGCCGGACGTAGATCGTGTCCCCGGCGATCACCGGCGTACCCGAGACCTTGGCACTGCGGCTGTAGAGCACTTTGCCGGTGGCCGCGTCGTACCCGGTCAGACCCTCGCCGCCCTGCGCGACCAGGACGCCCTGCGACAGCCACAGCGTGGTGCGGTCGCCGAGGCTTTCGGTGGTCCTCCAGAGGACCTTGCCGGTCTTCAGCTCAAGAGCTATAAGAGTCTTGCCTGCAACCACTTCAGTTCCACTCGCTTTTGCGGCCGCAACATCACCCGCATTGATGCGTTCGATCAGGTAGAGTGCGTCGGGACCAACCGAGACGCCGTTGTTCGGGATGTCGCCGGCGGTGACGTACGACCACTGCTTCTCGCCGGTATCCTTGCGCAGGGCGAACAGGCACACGCCGGCAGACTCCGAGGTGCCGGCACTGCCGAAGACCTGGCTCGACCCGACCGCCAGGAACGCCCAGGTGTTGAGCTTCGCGGCGAGGTCAGCCGGGACTTCGGCGACGGCAGGCAGGCTGTAGGTTGTGGTCGTCCCGCCGGTGACCACGTCCAGGCGCAGACACTGTTTCCCGATCGCAAGGTACGCACTGTCGGCATCGGCCGCGACATTGCTGCCCTTGCCGGAAATGGTCCACCGGCCGGCGCTAGGGAATTCGCGCTGCCACAGCATGCGGCCGTTGTACGCGTCGACCGCCGAGACATGCTTTTGTCCCGCGACCACCATGTGCCCGTTCACGCACAACGGCGCCGGACCCTGCCAGTGGCGACTGACCAGCGTGGCCGGACCGGGCTCACCAAACCACAGCACGCGCAGCGGCCACTTCACGAGTTGGTCGTTGGACGAGCCGGTCCGCGCCGCGCTGCCGAACTGGTGGCTCCAGTCGTCGCTGCCCTCGAGCTTGCCGCGCACGACCTGCACAGCCCGCTCGCCCTGGCGGATTTCCGCCGCCGGCACCTTGCCCTGCCCGAGCCAGGCCGACACGGCGCCGGCCTCGGGGCCGCCCTGCTTCGCGGCTGGCGGCAAGGCCGCGTACAGACATCCGCCGCAGGGGCGCAGCAACCGGTAGAGGACTTCTGCCGGGGCCTTCCCAACACTCTCACTCCCCACAACGATGAGGTCAGCGAAGTACTCCGGGTACCCGACCGCGGCGATCTCGCCGGTGTGCACGACCACGCGCGGGCCGTATAACCCGGCCGCGTCCAGCGCCTTGCGGGCCGCCGCGGCCTTCGCCGCGTCCGGCTCGACGCAGAACACGATCAGGTTGGACTCGCGGACGAGTTGGTACAGAAACTGGCCATCGCCAGCACCCAGGAGCAGGCAGTAGCCGGCGGTCTTGCCGGTGTCTGCCATGATGCTCTTTGCCCGGGGCTTGGCCTCGGGCGCACCGGGTGCCGCATCGAGTGCCGTCGTGTCCGGCTGCAGTGCGTGCACCGGCGGCGTGGCGACCGCGGTGGCGCCGTAGCACAGGATCTCGCCGTCGGTAGTGCTGGCCAGGAGCCGGCCATCGGCGACCGCGAGGCTGCGCACCTGGCCCTCGGTCTTCGCGTCCCACAGCGTCTTTCCATCCGCCGCATTCAGGGCGGTGATCGTGCCGCGCCCGCCGGTGACCAGGCTCGGACCGGCCTTGACCATCGCGTACGTTCGGCCCTCGTCGACTTCCCACTTCTTCGTCAGCGCGCCGGTTGCCAGCCAGGCGTCGAAGTCATAGGCGCCGATCTTGCCCAGGCCGGAGGCGTAGAGGACGTGCTGGTCGATCACCGCACGGAATTTCCCGGGCAGTTCCTGGCGGCGCTTGCCGGTCGCCGTGTCGAACGCGACCAGGCCGTCTTCCGGCGTCGGGTCGCCTTCGCCGATCACCACATCGGTATCCGGGGTGAAATGGTTGCGCCAGCCGATCAGCAGTCCGTCGTGCAGGAAGAACCAGGTGCCGCCCCAGCGGTTGCCCCAGTTGTCGGGCTGGCTGTGGTAGTACTGCATCTTGCCGGTGTCGCGATCGAACGCGGCCGGGACGTTGCGCCCGGTGGGCAGAAAGAACTGCCCCTTGTGCCCGACGATCGAACCTTGCGGCGCCACACTGAGGAACGCAGTCGACGGCGGGTGCGGCAGCTTCTGGTAACGAGTCGCGTACTCGGTATTCTTCCACAGCACCGCACCGGTCTCTGCGTTCAGGGCGTACAGGTGTACCCCATCGGTCGGCCACACGCCCGCCGAGAAGTACACCACGCCGTTCTCGACGGCGACACCACTGCGCAGCGGCCAGTGCGAGATCATCTGTTCGTTGCCGAAGATCATGTCGCGGCGCGGTCCGGCGGCGAACTGCCAGACCAGCGTGCCGTCCGTGGCGGACAGGCAGTAGACGCAGCCGTCATCGGACGCCACCATTACGCGACCGTTCTCGACGGTCGGGGAAAACCGGACCGGGCCGCCGGTGAAGAACGACCACTTCTCCGCGCCGGTTGCCAAGTCGAGGGCGTAGACCTTGTGGTCCGCCGAGGACCCGAGGAACACCGTTCCTCCAGCCGCCACGACCTCTAACGCGTAGTCGAACGCGAGCCGGTTCGCCTCACGGCCCGGCTCCGGCCAGGCGGGCCGGGGCTTGTGCAGCGCTTTCCAGGTCCACTGCGGCGTCAGGGGAGTGGGCAGCGCCTCGGCGGTCACACAACTGCGAGCGAAGTCGTGCGCGTACGCCGGCCAGTCCGCGGCGCGACCGGGTGCCGACGCGAAGGCGAGTCCGACGGCAGCGGACAAACATGATGCGAGGACACGTTTCGCAGTACGCATTAGGTTTGCTCCTTCTGTCCCCAATTCCCGCCACGTACGTTCCCTGACAAAGTAGATGTTGTTTCGTGACACCGCCAGTAAACGCTGCGCAGTTTGCGCTGCACAGCGCGCACAGTGGCGCGGGACCTCCGAGACCGCAGCAGGGTGCTCGGGGCCGTCTCGGCCCGAGATCCTCGTCCGGGGATCCGACTTCGCCCAGGCAACGTCGCCGGACAGGCCGCCCCGAGCGTCCCGCTTCGACGCGAAACGCGCCGAGCCACTGTGCAGCCCCAGGGCTGTTTCAAGATCTGGAATTTTCGAGTGTGGCGCGGCGGTGAGTACCCTCGGCGTGTCCCCACGCCGAGGGAGGTGCGGCCTGAGGACAGGCCGCACCCACTTTGGTGTGCGCAGAAACGTGGCCTCCGATGAGGCGGTGCAGGATCTTGAAACAGCCCTGGTGCAGCCCCTCCTGGCCGGGCCAGCGCGGGCGTGCTATGCTACGGCAGACGCACGTGTCGATACCTGGCTCTTGTCAGGGGTTCGCCGGTCTCCCGGCATCGGCTCGTCACAAGGGAAAGGTGCATGCCCAGCCCAGACGACAATGGCGGCCCGGTTTCGGCCATGCCGCGGCAGTTCGCCACGACGCACTGGACGGTCGTGCTCACGGCCGGGCGCGACGACGCCGACGCCACTCGAGCGCACGAGGCGCTCGAGCAGCTCTGCCGGACCTACTGGTATCCGCTCTACGCTTTTGTGCGTCGCCAGGGCCACAGCGCCGCGGACGCACAGGACCTGACGCAGGCGTTCTTCGCGCGGTTCATCGCCAAGCACTGCCTTGACGCGGTCGACCGGTCGAAGGGCAAGTTCCGGTCCTTCCTGCTGGCGTCGCTCAGTCATTTTCTGGCCAACGAATGGGACAAGGCCAGCGCGAAGAAGCGTGGCGGGGACCAGGTGTTCATAGAGCTTGACGCTCACACCGCCGAAGACCGGTACGCGTTGGAGCCGACAGACAACATGACCGCGGAACGCATTTTCGACCGCCGCTGGGCTCTGACCCTGCTCGACACGGTCTTCACACGACTGCGTGCGGAGTTCGCAGCCAGCGGCAAGGCGCCGCTGTTCGACGCGCTAAAGGACACGCTGACGGGCGAGAAGACCACGGCCCGCTACGCCGAGATCGCAGCGACCCTCGGCATGACCGAGGGCGCGGTAAAGGTGGCCGTGCACCGGCTGCGCCAGCGCTACCGTGACCTGCTGCGCGCCGAGGTCGCCAACACGGTCGCCAGCACGTCGGACGTGGACGAGGAGTTACGACATCTGTTTGCGGCCCTGAGCGGGTGATATCGAGATGCGCTCACGATGATCGGTCTGGGGTTCCACCCCAGGCCCCGCCAAAGGGGACCAGTCCCCTCTGGACACCCCATGGGACTTTGCCCGGCCGCACCGCGACTTCATCGCGGCGCGGCCGGGCAAAGTCCAGCGGGATTCCAAAGGGACGAGTTCCTTTGGCAGGGGCATGGGGGCGGAGCCACCATACGATCGTCGAGAGGGCAACTTCGCAGGAAAAAAGAGCCAACGTGCTGTAACCTTTGCGGACAGGTGCTTTTCTCTTTGGGTGAAAGGAGTCCGACGATGACAACTCACCCGAAATGCCCGACGTGCGGTGCGGCGCTCACCCCGGACGCACCTGAGGGACTCTGCCCGGCGTGCCTGGTGAAGCAGGCCATGGCGACGGCTGTCCCGTCGCCGACGGTCGCCGTCGAACCGGCCCAGACGCAGACGATCAACCCGGAAGTCGGCGCCAAGGTCCGCTACTTCGGCGAGTACGAACTGCTCGAGGAAATCGCGCGCGGCGGAATGGGCATGATCTACAAGGCGCGCCAGGCCAGTCTCAACCGCACGGTCGCGCTCAAGATGATCCTCAGCGGGCAGTTGGCCAGCGACGTCGAAGTGAAGCGTTTCCACGTTGAGGCCGAGGCGGCGGCGAACCTGCAGCACCCGAACATCGTCGCCATTCATGAGGTCGGCGAGCACGATGGCCGGCACTACTTCACCATGGATTACGTCGAGGGCAAGAACCTGGCCCAGATCCTCGGCGGCAAGCCCATGCCGGCGCAGCGCGCGGCGGGTTACGTGAAGACCATTGCTGAAGCGATCCACTTCGCGCACCAGCGCGGCACGCTGCATCGCGACCTGAAGCCGCAGAACATCATGATCGACACGCTCGATCACGTGCGGATCACCGATTTCGGCTTGGCCCGGCAGGTCCAGGGCGACAGCAGCCTGACGCGCACCGGCGCCATCATGGGCAGCCCCAGCTACATGCCGCCCGAGCAGGCGAAGGGCCGCCAGGACCTGGTCGGCCCGCACAGTGACGTGTACGCGATCGGCGCGATCCTGTATGAACTGCTGACCGGCCGCCCGCCGTTCATGAGCACCACGCCCATGGCGACCCTGATGCAGGCTGCCACGCAAGACCCGGTTCCGCCACGCAGCCTCAACAGCGTGATCCCGGTGGACCTCGAGACCGTCTGCCTGAAGTGCCTCGAGAAGAGCCCGGAACAGCGGTACGCGTCGGCGCGTGCGCTCGCCGAGGAACTCGACCGGTTCTTGAAGAACGAACCGGTTCTGGCGCGGCCCGCCAGCGCACTGCGCAAGGCGGTGAGCTGGTCGCGCCGGCACCGCACGCTGATGACTGCGCTGGTGTCGGCCGTGATCCTCGGGTTGGCAGGCCTGGCCTACGGGCTGTGGCAACAGACACAGTACCTGACCTGGCTCAACCTCCACCCGGACACGACCAAGGTTACGGGACCGCGGACGACCGCGCTGAGAGGGCTCAAGGATTGGGCTGTCAACGGGTTCGTGGCCCTGGGCTTCCTCTTTGCGTACTACCGCAAGCTCTCGCGGGACCTGGAGTGGCGCGACCTGTTCGACCCATCCCATATGCAGGTGCCGCCGCGACCGATCGCACCTGCCGCCGCGGTCGCCTTCTTTGCCGCGGGTTGGGTCGGCATCGGGTGGGCGCTGTGGCTGGCGGCCAAGTCCGTCGAGGCGTTCGTCTGGGAGGGCAGCTTCTGGTGGCCGGTGTGGCTGAGTGGCGTGTATATGCTGTTCTGCTTCGGGTTCGCGCTCGTGTTGATCGTCGTCCGCGAGCAGGCCGCGGCGACCTTTGGCCTGTCGCCGACGACCGGGCCGGCACAACTGCCGCCGGACCAGTTCGATGCCATCTGCAGAGCGTTGTACGCCGGGCGCAAGATGGCGGCCGTCGAGCTGTATCGCGAGTTCGCCAGCGTCAGCCCGCGCGAGGCTCGGGTGCAGATCGAGTTGTTCGCCGGCAGGCAGTACGATGAACAGCCCTGGCGGTTCACAGCCGACCCGACACGGCCGCCGCCGCTCTGCCGCAAGCGCTTCCTTCTGCTGGGCCTGGGGGGCGGCCTGGTGCTGGCCCTGGCACTGCCGTTCTTCCCGCCGCGCCTGTGCCCGTCCTGGCCGGTGGCGCTGGGCGCGGGGGTGCTCAGCGGCGGCTGGTTCGCGGTGATCGGCTTGCACCGGCATGGCGGGCTGCGGATCCTGGCTTTCCTGCCCTTCCTGACGGTACCGATTCTGCTCAGCGCCATCTTCCCCGACGGTCAGATGGGGATGAGTTACCTGCCGCCGGTGTTCCTGGGGGCCATTGCCGGCCTTGTATGGTTCCGGATGTCGCGCCAGACGTCTCTGTCGTCCGGGGCGGTCTCCGCCGTGGCGGGCGCGGCTGGCGTCGGGGCCCAGGCGCCGGCCGCTGTCTCGTCGGTCGCGGCCGCCGCGGCGGCCCCGGCGGCGGGCGCGCTGCTCGGTGCGGCGGGCGGTGTCGCGGGCGGCGCGATCGGCGCCTACTACGGTGCCAAGGCGAGCATCGAGAACACCAAGTCGCAGCGCGAGCGGCAGTTGATGGTGCGCGCGACGTGGTGGTGCATGGCGGGTGTGGCCGTGTTCTGCGTCGCGGTGCTGGCCATGACATACCTGGGCCGGTCCTGGGGACGGACACACCCCGGCCAATACGCGGCAGCGGTGACGGCGCTGATTCTCGTCTACGTCGTGGTGCTGTTCGTCTTCATCATCAAGACCAACCGCCGCCAGCGCCAGATCCAGGCCGAAGACGCCGCGGCACTGGAGGCGGACCGGCGCGCCCGGCTCGGACCGGATTTCGATGCCTCCAGCATCGTCACGATACTGCCGCGGGTGTTCACCGTGGCCGAACCCGTCATCGACACGGACCTGACGGTGGATAGGGACGCCTGGGCCGCAGCGTGCACCCAGGCGCGGACCTTCCGGCTCTTCGAAGTCTTCAACCCCGACGTGGAGGACTGCAAGGTCCTGTACCGCGCCAAGGTGAAGGCGGAGGGGCTGACCGGCCGCGCCTACCTCGAAATGTGGTGCCGGTTCCCGGGCCGCGGCGAGTGCTTCTCCCGCGCCCTCCGTCAGACCCTGACCGGGACCACGGACTGGATCGCGTGCGAGACACCGTTCTTCCTGCGGAAGGGCCAGAAACCCGACCTGATCCGCCTGAACCTGGTCGTCGACAACGGCGGTCTGTTCCGGAAGAAGCCGCTGTCGGGGAAGGTCGCGATCAGAGACGTGGAGTTGCGGCAAGCGCCGCGCACCTGAGTCGGAGTCGGAGTGCCTGCCTCCGGCCCTTGTCCGCCGCTCCGGAGTCCCCCCGCGCTCCGACGCCCGCAGGCCCGTCAGGGTGGAGGGCGGCGTCTATGACGCCCGTCAGGAGTGCGTCCGCGTCGACCACTTCTCCGGTGAGGCCAGGCTGCGTCTGGAGTTCTGAGTCGCGTCGCCAGCCCCTCAGGCCAGGGCTTTCTCGCAGAACCGGACACACCGGGTGACGTCCCGGACCGCATCGATGCCGGGTACCAGCTCCCGATCAGCCGGCCAAGTCCGTAGCCGAGGCCCACCTATTCCTTGAACACCAGATTGTCGACGCAGAAGACCGCTTCGCTCTTGCCGGCGCATACGATCCCGCCCCAGCTCAGGACTTTGAATTCGGGGGTTTTGACCGGCATGCCCTTCCTCTGGGCCTTCACCTCTCCGGCCTGGGTAATGGTGATGTCGTACACTTGTTTGTCGGCGTTGGGGTCGAGTGCGAACTGGATCTCGACATGGAACCATTCGCCGTTGGGAATCTCGCAAAACGCCTCGCCGGTTGAGGCCTCGCCGTCGCCGGTGCAGTTGAGGTACAGCTTCCCGTCCGGCTTGATCGTGAGCTGCGGGCCCATCAGAATCGCGTTGCCGGACCAGTCCCGGAACTCGACGTAGACGTCGGCCGGCTTCGCCTTGTCGTTCATCATGTCCGCGGAGAACCGGAAAGACCCCGCGGTGTACTTCCTGCCGCTGAACAGCACCAGGTGCGGGTTGTAGAACTTGATCCCCACGGCGTCAGTGAACCTCAGCGACCGCGTCCCGGTTGCCGCCGCGGCGTCCGTCACGCGGATGGTTGCCTTGCCCTCTTCAAAGATATCAACGGGCGGCGCGCTGCCGACAGCCGAGTCCTCGAAATCGAGCTCTATCTCAAGCTTTCGTTGGGGAGGATTGCGAAGCCCCGCGGGGTAGGCGCGGGGGACCGTCTTGGGAACGGTTCTGGTGATGCGGCCGGCCTGGTTGTAGTCAAAGGGTTCGAAACCGATCTTCGCCGCGGGCGAGCCCTCCTTGAGATGGTAGTCGCCGGCCGTGGGGTTTACGAACAGAGGATCGGCGATGAGGGAATGGCTGTCCTGCCCCGTCGCCTGCCATTCTTCGAAGGACCGTTCATGGAACTTGACCGGGTTGCCGCCGAAGTTCCAGTAGAGGTTGTAGTCGAAGATGCAGTCGGACCGTTCCCAGGCCTCGTGGGTCAGGGCACCCTTGTCCCAGTAGATGATATTGTGCTGCACGTCGAAGCCCAGTTCGGTCTCGCGTTTGCCGCGGGAGAACAGCGGCTTGCGGAACATGGGTGCTTCAGGGTCGAGGATCGGGCCGAAGATGTTGTTCCGCGCAATGTTCTGCATGCCGCCGTCGCTGTTGAGGTTGTACACGTGGGTGGTGATGTTGTAGACCAGGTTGTTCTCGGTGAGCGTGAAGCTCGAGCCCTGGTCGAGGTAGATGCCGACGGCCCAGGGGATGCCGGTACAGTCGTGGATGAGGTTGCCGCGGATGACGGTCCCGGGGGACCGGCCCAGCGTGTAGATCGCGGCCCCGTCAGTCAGGACATCCTGCATGCAATCGTAGATGTGATTGTACGCGATCGTGTTGTCGCGGGTGGGCGTTTCGCCCAGGCCCCAGGTCCAGCCGGCGGAGATACCCGTGTAGTACAGGTCGTAGACATCATTGTGCTCGATCGTATTGCTGTGCGCGAACTGCAGCAGGATCCCGACCGACGCCGGAAGAAAGCGTCCGTTGTGGGCAATCAGGCAGTCCCGGATCGCATTGTGACTGGTGATAAGGTCCTCGTCCTTCCCGCGTGCCGGACCGATCTTGATCCCGCCACCGCCGTTGTCGGTGAACTCGCATCCCTCAACCCGGTTGCGCTTGCAGGCCAGGCCCAGTTCGAACGCATGAGCACTGATCTGCGTGAACCGACAGCTCTCGAACGCGCAGTCCCGCATGCCTTCGGCCTGTATGCCGCAGGGCAGCGAGCACTCGGCCTGGCCGATGACATTGCCCTGGAGCGGGGTGGACCAGTTGGCGTGGGCAAACGTGATACCTTTGAAGACGAGGTGCTCGACCCACTGCTTCTGCTCAAGGTCGCCGGCGATACGCATGAGGCAATCGTGACGGGGCGCGACGATCTCGACCGAGGCGATGTCTTCGCCCGGGAGCGGGATGTACTTAAGCGTGCCCGTGGAACTGACCAGGCACCATTGTCCCGGCTCTTTCATCCCCGTCTGTGAGTTCTCGACCAGATAGCGGCTGCCGGCGGTCAGATCACGGTAGGTGGAACCGGTGAAGGAGACCCATCGCGCGCCCCGGTCGATCTCGGCGATCCGGAGCTTGGACGTGGACCAGTGGTGGAAGATCTCGATCTCGATGTCGAGCAGGTTCTCGTCCTCTGACAGGCTCAGGTCCCGGGGATCGTAGCGAAACGCGTCGGACTGCTTCTCGGCCAGGTACGGCGCCCGGGGGGCCGAGCCTGCGATGTAGTAGTAACCTTCCGCCGGAAGCCGGGAGCGCATCCGCCGGCCCCCGTTCACGAAGAGCTGCGAGAACTCCCAGTCGCCCTGCTTCACGTCCGGCAGGCTGACTTCCCAATGTGTCCCTGCCTGGCGGATATCCGTGAGTTTCATTCCCGCACTGAGAATCGGCGTTTCTCCCTCGTAGGCACGGTAGACAATGGGTGCGTCTGCGGTACCCGAGTCGGCAGGCGTGAACTCGAGCGTTTCCGCCAGCTCGTACCGGCCGCCCCGCAGGGACACGGTCACGGCTCCGACCGGCCCTTTGGCTTTCAGTGCGCGGAGCGCGTCACGCGCGCGGGCCACTGACTTGAACGGACCGTCCGTCTGCTGGGCGTTGGCGGCCGGCAGGCTGCCGGTCCAGGCGTCATTGCCGTTCGGTGCGACGTAGAGCGCGTGGTCCGCCCGGACGGCAGACACGAGCAGGCAGGTGAAAAGGAGGCAGACGCAAACTGTCGATTTTCTCATGATGGTCCTTTCCCGGTGTCGGGATACTGGCTGTGAGATCGATTGCCGTCGATTGCGTTCGACTGCAGTCGATAGTGGTCGGCTCTGCCGTCCAGCTACCGAATACTCCGCAGGAACACCGTCCGGACGTCCAGGGTCTTGCCCGGGCGCCCCTGGACCCGGATGCCTGCCTGGAACGTCTTTGTTCCGGCGGGGATCTTCACCGTGGTCTTGGCGGTGGTCCAGCCGGCGGACTGCCCAAGCGTCAGACCGGTCCAGTCTCCCACCAGCTTCTTGTCGCCGTCCAGCTTGGAGAAAATAGACCACGCACCGCTGTGGAGTTGGGACTGCTCCACATCGGTTCGGTAGGTGCAGCTCAATTCGTACTCGTGCTCGGCGCCGTCCAGCGTCAACTCCGGCGATCTGCAGTCCGCGATGCCGTTGTCGGCCGGACCCTCGAGCCGGATGTACATCACCGCGCCTTCCCGTTTCAACTTCGCGTTCCCGCCCAGCATCCAGCCGCGAAGTCCGCGCGAGAAGTCGTTGTCCCACGTCAGTTCCTCAGCGTGCAGAAAGGCACCGGCGAGGAAGAGAGCCGAAGCGACGAACAGCAGCAACCGGCCGATGGTGTGTTTCACGATGACTCCTCGAGTTCGTGCGGCGAGAGAAGGCTTCTCGGGCACGGCCGGGAAGATAGCGCCTGCGGTCTCGAAGAGCAAGGCAAGAACCAACGGGACCAGGGCTGTTTCAAGATCTGGCACCGCGTCTCGGAAGGCCACGCCTCCGCGCACACCAA
>Ga0156402_1214_pt1 | contig 69729 bp, 54 predicted proteins | sample RifOxyA3_FD_108045 | JGI IMG/M metagenome (GOLD analysis project Ga0156402, IMG submission 108045) | Lentisphaerae bacterium RIFOXYA12_64_32 | reverse complement strand
CTGCTTCACCACCGGCACAAGGCCGGTGGGGTCGCCAAGCCGCCCTTATTGCACAGGTCGTCCTTTTTTTGCCGAAAACTCTTGCATTTTCCCGAAAGTAGTATTATGGTACTTATATAATAATAAAGGAGGCGATGGTGAAAGGAATGCTCAGGATATCGGACGCGGCGTCGATCGGGATGCACGCGATGATCTACATGGCCGCGTGGCCGGGGCGGCTTCTGGCAACCGCTGAGGTTGCGGAGGCATTGCACGTATCCGAGGCGCACCTGTCCAAAGTGCTGCAGCGTCTGCATCGCGTCGGGCTCGTGGAGGCGGTGCGGGGGCCGAAGGGCGGGTTCCGGCTGACCGTTGCGCCGGAGGAGTGCACCCTGCTGCGGGTGTTCGAGAGCATCGAGGGACCGCTGGTGGAATCCACGTGTCTGCTGGGACTGCCGAAGTGCGACGCCTCGGACTGCTGTTTCGGCGGTGTCCTGGCGCAGGTGAACCGGATCGTCCACGAGCACCTGGCCTCAACGCGGTTGAGCGACGTGAGCCGGATTTTCGGGAGAGTTACAGGAGAGAAGCGATGAAACGCAAGATTGTCAGCATTGACGAAGAGAAGTGCAACGGCTGTGGCCAGTGCGTAGAGGCGTGCCATGAAGACGCGATCCAACTGGTGAACGGCAAAGCGCGGTTGGTGAGCGACGTTTACTGCGACGGGCTGGGCGCGTGTTTGGGCGAGTGTCCCCAGGACGCGATCAAGATCGAGGAGCGCGAAGCCGTGGCGTTCAGCCTCGATGCGGTCGAGGCCCGGAAGAAGGCGGCTGAAGAGGAGAAGGCGCCGTGCGGGTGTCCTGGGATGCGGGCGGTGCAGCTCCCGAAGCGTGCGAAGTCCGCAGCCACGCCGGGCGGGCCGAAGCCGGCGCAGGAGTCGGCGCTGGAGCAGTGGCCGATTCAACTGCACCTGGTGCCGGTCGAAGCGCCGTACTGGGACGGTGCGGACCTGTTGATCGCGGCGGACTGCGTGGCGTTCGCGTACGGGCCGTTCCACTCGGACCTGCTCCAGGGGCGGCGGCTCATTATCGCGTGTCCGAAGCTGGACGACACGTCGGAGTATGTCGAGAAGCTGGCGGCGATTCTGTCGTCGAACGATATCCGGAGCATCACGATCGCGCACATGGAGGTGCCGTGCTGCCTCGGGCTGGTGCGGTTGGTGCAGGCGGCCGTAGCGCAGGTGGCGGACAAGAGCATCCCGGTTCAGGAGGTGACGATCGGCATCGGCGGCGACCGGCGGTGAGAGCGGGGGTTTTTCACCCCCGCACCCCCGACCAAGGGGCGTGATTCACTCCCCTTGGAACCCCTCGGTGTTGCCGCCGGGATCGCGGGGGCGCAGCCAGCCCCCGCGATCCCGGCGGCGAAGCCGCCCGCCGCGTCGATCCCGCTCAGGCGGGAAGGCGCGGCGGAGAAAGAGGACGGCGGCGTGATGTGAGAGGGGCAGGCGCGCAGGTATAGCGGTGGCGCTTTCGGGACCCAGGGTTTCTTGGAGAGTTGAAACAGGCAGAGGGCACGGACTGAAGGAAGGTAGTACGGACAGAGGTCTGTCCATCAACAGAAAAAGGAGGAATCGGGAATGAGCAGCATGTTTTGCTACCAGTGTGAACAGACGGTGAAGGGCACGGGGTGCGTGGAGAGCGGTGTGTGCGGAAAGGACCCGAAGACGGCGCGCCTGCAGGACGCGGTTATCTACGCCGTGAAGGGGGTGGGGCAGTACGCGCACCGGGCCCGGGCGCTGGGCGCGGTGGATGCGGAGGTGAACGTCGCGACGGTCGCGGCGCTGTTCACGACCGTCACGAATGTGAATTTCGACCCTGAGCGTGTCGTCGCGGTGCTGCGGACGACCTTGGCGGCCCGCGACAAGGCCAAGGCGCTGTACGAAGGCGCATGCCGGAAAGCGGGCAAGACGCCCGAAACCCTGAGCGGCGCGGCAACCTGGTGTCCGGGGGCGGACCTCGATGCTCTGGTCCGCACTGGAGCGGAGACGGGAATCGACGCGCGGCGCGCCACGTTGGGTGACGACGTCACCGGCTTGCAGGAGTTGCTGATATACGGGCTGAAGGGCGCGGCGGCGTACATGGACCACGCGCACGTCCTCGGCAAGGATGACGACAGCGTCCACGCATTCTTCCACGAAGCGCTTGCCGCCCTGGGTGACGGCCTGACGGACGCCGGTGCGTTGACTGGGCTGTGCCTGCGCTGCGGCGAAGCGAACCTCAAGGCCATGGCGTTGCTGGACGCGGCGAACACGGGGACCTACGGGCATCCGGTCCCGACCCCGGTCCGGATCACGCCGGTGAAGGGCAAGTGCATCCTGGTTTCGGGGCATGACCTGAAGGACTTGGAGGTGTTGCTGCAGCAGACGGAAGGCAAGGGTATCAATGTCTACACGCACGGCGAGATGCTGCCGACGCACGGCTACCCGGGGCTGAAGAAGTACAAGCACCTGGTCGGCAACTACGGCGGCGCCTGGCAGGACCAGCGTGCGGAGTTCGACGCGTTTCCCGGCTCTATCCTGATGACCACCAACTGCATCCAGCGACCCAAGGACGGCTACAAGGGCCGCATCTTCACCTCCGGACTGGTGGCTTGGCCGGGCGTGACGCACATTGGCGACCGAAACTTCAAGCCGGTGATCGACGCGGCGTTGGCCGCGCCGGGGTTTGCGGAGTCCGCACCTGAGAAGACGATCCTGGTCGGGTTCGGGCGCAACGCGGTGCTGGGCGTGGCGGACACGGTGATCGGGGCGGTGAAGAGCGGAGCGATCAAGCATTTCTTCCTGATCGGCGGCTGTGACGGGGCCAAGTCGGGTCGCAACTACTACACCGACTTTGCTCAGGCGGTGCCGAAGGACTGCGTCATCCTGACCTTGGCCTGCGGCAAGTACCGGTTCAACAAGCTCGACTTCGGCACCATCGGTGGCATTCCGCGGTTGCTGGACATCGGGCAGTGCAACGATGCGTACTCCGCAGTTCAGATCGCGGTGGCGCTGGCCGGTGCGTTCAAGTGCGGGGTGAATGACCTGCCGCTGTCGATGGTCCTGTCCTGGTACGAGCAGAAGGCTTGTGCGATCCTGCTGACGCTCCTGCACTTGGGTATCCGCAACATCCGGCTCGGGCCGACGCTGCCGGCGTTTGTGACTCCGGCGGTGCTGAAGGTGCTGGTCGAGAAGTTCGCCATTGCCCCGACCACGACGGTCGAACAGGACCTGAAGGCGATGCTGGCGAAGTAAGTCGAGGAAAGTCTATCGCGCAATTGCCCCGGTCAGGCGGGAAAGCCTGGCCGGGGCTTTAGCCGCTGGGCGGCTATGCTTGACAGGCCTCCCCGCATCGAGCCACCTGAACGCCCGCACCTGCAGCCGTTAGACACTCGCAGAAGACGCTGGGGTGATGCCGCGGCCCTATGGAATGCGGTGTCGCGCCGCCCGCCGCGGACCTGCCACCGCGCTCCATCGTGCTGCGGCGCCACCCGAGCTGACTCCCTGCGCCTCCTCACCCTCTCATCCTACGCCGCCCGCCGCTGCCCATCCTTGACCGCCTCGACCAGAACCAGCAGTGTACCGTTTCCCCGGGGCGTTGGGGATCCGGCCAGCTCGCGCTTGTCATCGTACACGGCCGGTCTCTCAGGCCGGTCAGTCTGACGAGTTCGGCGACGTCGGCCAGGCCCGGGAAAACACATCTTGAACTATTTCTTCACCAACGACAAGAACTGTCGTCTTGACCGCGTGTATAGTCCTGACATCCCGCAATAGGGCTATTCACTTGACTCAACCAACCGCTATCCGGGTCGTGCATGGCCACGGGGGCTGGCGTGACATCCGAGTAAAGTGGCGGGACCGGCTCCGGCTTCGTGCAACCACTTCGCCGGGACACGTCGGTCCCGCGGATGTCGGAGCGAGCCGCTCCGACCACTTTGCGCGAGAATCCCTGCAACGTGTCGTGGGTTGAGTCAAGTACATAGCCCTATCCCGCAATGACTGGGCTTTGCTGTCCACAGGAAGACGGACGGCGAGGAAGGGGTGATGACCATGGGAACGCCACGGGGCAAACTTGGGCAGACGCACCGGCTCGTCGAACTGGTCGGGGCGATGAAGCGCGGCGCGTACCCGAATACCGCCGGGCTGGCGCGTGTCCTTGGCCGCGTCCACGGCCAACGCGCCGTGTGCCACCGCACTCTGCAGCGCGACATGGATGTCCTCCGGCGCCGGTACGGGGCGCCCGTCGAGTACGACCGGGTCCGGCGCGGCTACTACCTCACCGATCCGGACTGGACGTTCCCGCTGGAAGGACTCCGCGGCGAACTACTCTATGCCAGCCTGCTCGGTGGCACGCTGTCCGCGAAACTGATGCCGCCACCCTTGGGCATGGACCTGGAACGGGCGATGCAGGCGCAATTGACGGCTGCGGACCCCGACGAGATCGATCCCGACCTGCTCAACGCCGTGGTCTTCGCCACCGGCGCCACGCCCCGGATCGACCCCAAGGTCTTCGACGCCGTGCATCGGGCCTGGCGGCAACGGCGCCGGCTCCGGATCGAGTACGAGGGCGCCCATGACCAGCCGGCGACGCCGCGCGACATCGACGTTCACGCCCTGTTCCTGTCGCAAGGCGCCTGGTACGCCCGGGTCTACTGCCATCTCCGCAAGGCGCCGCGCAGTCTGGCCATCCACCGTATTCGCAACGCGGTCATGCTCGACGCCGGGTTCCGGCGCGACCGCGCCTTGATCGCCGAGGTGCGCACCGGCCGCGTTTTCGACTACGAGCGGGTCAGGAACGTGGTCCTCGACTGCAGTCCGGAAAAGGCCCAGGTCATCGGCGAACGCGAATGGTTTCCGGGCCAACGCATTGAGCGGTTGCCAAACGGCGGCCTGCGCCTGCACCTGCCCGAAGTCCCGCGCCCGGACCTCGTCTACTGGGTCATGTCCTACTGCGGCCACTTGACGGTGCGCAGTCCGCGGGAACTGATCGAAGAAATCGCGACTGCGGCACGATGGATTCTGGCCGAGCACCGAGACCGGTCGGGCAGGCGCGTCACGCCGCAGCCTCGGCGCCAACGCATGGCATCAGGCCGGCCGGTCCGGAAAGCGTAGGTTGGGCCTTGCACGAACGGTGTCAGCGCGGCATCTTCTCCCTTGGGAAGAAGGTTCCCCGCGACGACATGACACTCGGTCCGGCCCGATGTGGGCAACCAGGGCCGAAGATGGGTTTCGCTGCGCCAACGGGAAGACGCAGCCTGGGAGAAAGGGAGACAGAGGTCATGCAGCCATCCTTCGATAACTGGTTCGAAACGGTTACCGACCACAAGCGACACGAGTGGCAAGCCACTCTGGCCCAAGATTCGGTGTGCCGTTCACGACTCATCCGCATCCCCACCGGTCTGGGCAAGACCTTGGGTGTCATGAGTACCTGGCTTCACAATCGAGTTGTTCGCCAGGACGACGCATGGCCGCGCCGCCTCGTCTGGTGCCTGCCCATGCGCGTGCTGGTCGAGCAGACGGAAGCGGAAGCACGTCGGCTCGTTGAGGCCATGGGACTGCGCTGGGACGAACACGGTGATCACACCGGCAAAGTCGGCGTGCACCTGCTGATGGGCGGCACCGACACCGGCGACTGGCACCTGTACCCCGAGGAATGCGCCATCCTCATCGGCACCCAGGACATGCTCCTCTCCCGCGCCCTCAACCGCGGCTACGCCAGTTCCCGCGCGCGCTGGCCCATGGAGTTCGGACTGCTCAACAGCGACTGCCTCTGGGTGATGGATGAAGTGCAGCTCATGGGGCCAGGGCTATGGACATCCGGGCAACTCGATTGGATGCGGAATGACCGCTTCGGAACCCTGTTCCCCTGCCACACCTGGTGGATGAGCGCCACCAACAGCGCCGGCTTTCTGGACACGCTCGACCGTCAGACCGCCAAGATGCGACTGCCTGACGAACTGTCGTGCAGTGTAGACCAAGTTCCCCAGGGACTTCGGGGGGCTCGCCGACCGTGCCGCATGTGGCAACCACCGGTCCAGAAAGGAAAGGGGAAGCCCAAGAAGCAGAAGATGTCGCCCGACGAGTTCCTGTCCTTGCTGGCTGGCGCGGTAGGGGAAAATCACCTTGCTGGTACGCTATCCTTGGTGGTCTGCAACCGCGTCAAGACAGCGCAGGACATCTACCGCCTGCTCAATACTCGCGGTTGCGGTGGGGCGGAACTGGTGTTGCTGACTTCCCGGTTCCGGCGAGGTGACAGAGAGGTCCATACGAAACGGCTGCTGTCGTTCGAGGCCAACAGGAAGGCGGGAAAGGTCCAGGGGGGGCCGGGGCTCATCTGCGTGGCTACGCAGGTAGTCGAAGCCGGAGTGGACATCTCCGCCACCCGTCTCTGGTCGGAAGTTGCACCATGGCCGTGCTTGGTGCAACGCATGGGACGCCTCAACCGAGATGGCCGGTCCAACGAACATGCCCAAGCGGTGTTCTTCGAGGTCCCGCAAGCGGGCGGCGAACGGAAAGCGACTGACCGGATTGGCCCCTACGCGGCTGACGACGTCAACCTCGGAAGGAGTCTGGCGGAGAGGCTCTGTCAGGTTCATGGCGCCTCGGATGGGACCGTGCCGGCCTTGGAGGCACTCGCCCGAGTCAGCCATTCCTGCCAGGCCGATGTCGACAGGGCCTTGGCCCCGAAACCCGAACCGTTCCCTCGTGCAATCGATGTGCATGGACTGTTTGACACGGAACCGGACCTCTTCGGTGGCTTCACGGACGTGAGCCCGTTCATCCGAGGGCAGGACGAGCAAGCCGACGTCACCGTGTTCTGGCGCGAGTTCAATCCCGCGAAACCCGCAATGGTTCCGGGCGATGCACTGACTGGGCCAGCGTTCGACAGCGATGAAGGCTGCTCGGTTGCCGTTCACCGCCTGCGAGGGTTCCTTGATGAGACGAACCAGGCTTGGGTTTGGGGCGAAGCGGAAGGATGCTGGCGGGAGATTCGTGGGGCCGACGTCTGTCCCGGGATGGTGGTCCTGCTGCCACGTTCTGCAGGGGGCTACAGCGAGGACATCGGGTGGACCGGCACCCCCGCCGACAAGCTCACCACCGCTTCGGCCCCAGGCCCGTTCGAGGAGGCGTTTGCCGCCGACCCGCCCACAGAACAGGGCTTCTGGGTGATGATTCCGGACCACCTGGCTGACGCGGTGAGCGCCGGACAGCAAATCCTCGAGAGGCTTGGCCTCGGCGTTGCGCGTCCGTTGGTCGCCCAAGCGGTCGCCCACGCTATCGCTCACCACGACATCGGCAAGGCGCTGTTGCCGTGGCAGAATGCCCTTCCCCTACCACGTCCGAAGATGGACACGGCGGAACCGTGGGCCAAGGCGCCCCTTCTCTTTGCCGTCGAACCCGGCACGTGCGATCTGCACCCGGATGCTGTCGAATCCGTGTTGTCGCGTGCGGAAGTCCGCTTCCTGCGCTGTCCCGACGCCTCCCCGGCGCTCAAGGGAACGAGAATACTGTGGCAGACCGACAGGCCGGTTGTCGATTCCGTGGCAAGCCGGCCTCGCACGGCAATCGAGAACCTGCCGGGTCACCCTCGTGCGTACATGGTGTCTTTCCGGCCTGGGTTGCGGCACGAATTGGCATCCGGGTTGGCACTTTGGCATCAGTACTTCAGGGAAGGTGGTAACTTCCCCGCCCTGAGCATCTACCTTGCCACAACGCACCATGGGAAGGTCAGGACGATCCTCACGGCGCGGAACTTGGCGGGCGACGACGTGTGCGGCATACCCTTGAACACCGGGCCGTTGCCCTGGCAAGGGGGCATGCCGATGGACTTCGCGTGTGTGGTCGACGGTTGCGCTGGCGCCTTCACACCGGACGGCACGGGTTTCGTGTCTGAGTCTCCGGGCTGGACGGCGCTGGTGGCAGACCTTCTGGGCGGCTGGGAAGCACGTCCCCCAGACCCGGTCCGGCTGGCCGTGCGGGATAACGCAGAACCGGCACACCTAGGGCCGTTCGCCCTGGCATACCTCGAAGCGGTTGTCCGGTGCGGTGACGCCCGGGCGAGTCGGAATCCGTCGAGGAAGGTTCCTGTCGGAGGGAGCGAATCATGAACCGCGAGACTTGGCCCGTACTGCCGCTTCCCGGCCTCACACTGGATTACCTGGGGAACTACCTGGCTGCACTCGGCCTGCTTCGTCTGGCAACACGGAAGTGGCCGACGGTCCGGGCCTGTTGGCAGGCGGACCATCTCAGTCTGGTGAACGGCCCGCAGGACGCCCAAGCTCTGGTGGATCACTTGGTGGAGGTCGCATCCGCAGGTTCGTGGACGGAGTACGAGAAGGGTTGGGACACTGCACAGAAAGCCGACACGAAGGCGAAGTCCGCAACCAACGTGGCGCGGTGGCAGGCCCGGGACGCGAGGGAACAACTCCTACCCATGTTCCATGCCCACTTGGTTGCCGGGCAACGATTGGGGTTCAACCCCCTGCTGGGAACCGGGGGTAATGCTGGCAAACGGAGCTTCAGTAAGGGGCGGAGCAAGGCCGCAGGGGCTCTCCGCGGCGGCAACAAGGCATGGAAGCCCGAAGCCATCGCCTCTGACGCCCTTGCGTTTCTTTCCGGATCCCCCTGTCAGTGCCTGGCCGATTTCGGCGCCGCCTGTTGGTTCAGCGCTGCCAACAAGGCGTTCAACAGTGGGGTGCAGCGACCGTTCCGGGATGGTCAAGTGACGCCGTGGGCCATGGTTCTTGCGTGCGAGGGGCTCCCCTTGCTTAGCGGTGCGGCTTGCCGTCGCCTTGGGACTGCCGGGAAAGGCCGAGCCGCATTCCCGTTCGTCGTTGCCGCCGCTGCGCCCCTGAACGCTTCTGACGCAGGTCGCGTGATGGCGGAAACATGGCTTCCGGTATGGGACCGGCCGATGGGTCTTGATGAAGTCTCGGTCCTGTTCCGGCGTGGACGTGCGGAGTTGCAGGGCCGGGCGGCAACCACCGCACCGGCATTCTCCGCGGCCATCGTTCACTGCGGCGTGGACGCAGGGGTCAAGGAATTCAGGCGGTTTCTCCTCCTCCACACAACCAGCGAGCAGACGTTCGAATCTCGTCTCGCCGACGTAGTTCCTGTGCGGGACCGTCGAGACCAGACGATGACCCGAGTAACCGGTGCCATGATGAGACTCAGGGATTCGCTTCCCCCGGATCGCAAGAAAGGCGATCGCTGGATTGTCGCCGGCCTGCGTGGCCCCGTTGACCAAGCGCTCATCGAGTTCGCTGCACGGCCTTGTGCCGAGAACGCCTGTGCGTTGACCGATGCGGCGGTCACGGCACTCCGCAAGGTGGATCGGAACAGTGGGCACCGGAAGAAGAAGGTCCGGTTCAGCCTTCTGCCACCCGAATGGGCTCACCACCTGGTCGGCTCAGACCCGTTGACCCCGGAGATACGCCTGGCACTGGCGCTTGCGTCGATACGCCCGACGTGGAAGGATTCGTCTTCGCGCCCCAAGATGGTCACCGCGCCGTTCCTGGGTTACTGGCTCGGGGCGGAACCCCGCGGCAGATCAGGAGCCTGGATGATCCCGGAGTCTGTGCCGTTCCGTCGGGTCTGGGGTGGTAGCGATCTCACGGGTAACCTGGTGGCTGTACTCCGACGGCGACTTGTTGAGGAAGCGCCAAAGGCTGACGCGCCATTCGACGGTCCGGCCCGCGTCGGACTGGCAGACGTCCAGGCTTGGCTGGATGGGAGCATGGACGATGTCCTGCTTACTCAGTGGGGCTTCCGGTTCAGTCTGGTGGACTGGACCGACGGTCGTCCTGTCATAGACAACCTGATCAGAGGGAGCACCGGTGACGCGCGGGGAGAAGGAGTCTCCGGGACGCTGGCGCTGTTCGCGTTGATCAAACCACTCTTCAACGCGGGCCTGGCCGAGACGGTGGGAGCCACGAAGCCCGTTCGCGTCGGAACCCTCAGCCGAATCGCCGCCCATCTCGACGGTGGCGATCTGGACGAAGCCGTCAAGACCGCGCGTCAGGCATACCATGCCGTCGGGGTGGAACTTGCCGACATTCGGGCACCGTTGAGTTCCTCCCACGTTAGCCGCCTGCTGGCCGCTCTGATGTTCCCCGTCGCCACCAGTCAAGTCGCCGGCGTACACTCACGCTGGCGTTCCCCCAAGCGCCACGAGTCCAAGGAATAGGAAGGAGCCCCAACCATGTGTGCTATGTGCAATCCCACGCTCAATGCCAAGTGCTTGCTCGAAGACAAGACCCGACACCGGCTTGTTCTTCAGGCGACGCTGGCCCCCGTCTGCGGAGACCGCATCCAACCCGCCGGTTTCCCGGAAATCGGCCATGTCATCTACAAGGCGCCTCGCCCGAATGGCACCACCGAGGACGTCTGTATCGTCGACAGCGCCGCGAGCATGGCCAACCACTTGGAGGCGGTTTGCCATGCAAGCCCCTTGGCGTTGGACGTTCATGAAGACCTGGCGGGGTTGCCTCTCGTTCAATGCCTCACGGGGGATAGCGGTGAACAGCCTACACGGTTGGTTGTAACCTCTCTATCAGAAGGGCATCGTCTGGCTTCGAGTTACTTCACTGACCCCAAAGCCAAGGTCGTCGATGGTGGCCGAGCAACTGAAAGGTCATTCGTGCAGGATCTGCTCCTGGGTTTCGGCATGCCGGATCTCGGCAAGAAGACACACCCTCTTCCGACTGATTGGTGGTCGGTCTTTGGGACGATCTTCCGCTATGACCCGAACTCGCTTGTCCATGGGATCATGTTCCCGTCACTGGGCATCAAGATTCCACGCGTTCTCACACCGCACCATGAAGCCACCGGCGCAGCGCGTGTGGGTTCATCCGGGGTGAAGTTCGACAAACTGGGCAAGACCACATCGGGCCAACCGATTTTCGCCGTCGACGAGGAGACGGCCCGGGAGATTCGGGCGACCTTTGTGCTGGACTTGGCGCTGGTACGGTCGTTCGGCCGGGCAACCACCGGCAGTGACGGACAGTCGCATACTCTCGGGCTTTCGGAGCGCCAGAAGCAGTTTCTGATCGAGTTCGCGTTCTGGAAGATCCACCGGCTGCTGTCCGCCCCCTTCCGCTTCCGCAGCAACTGCGACCTCCAACTCCAGAAACTGGTCTGGGTAGGCGCCAACGGCACCGACCCCAAGGACAAGGACTTGGACATCGCCACTTTGGGCGTGAACATCCGTGAGGCAATCAAAGACAAAGATTGCAAATTCACCGACCCTGCTACTCGCGTCACCAAGGTCTACTGGCCGTCTTCTGAACTCTTCAAGGCAGCGGAAGACAAGCCAGACAAGACGCCTGAGGCCGCAGAGGAAGATGACTCGGACGAAGCCGGCACGAATGAGTGACGGAGGTTCCCATGCAGATCATCCTTCACCAGACCTTTCCGTTGGGGCGGTTTCATGCCACCCCCTGGAAGGTCTTTCCCTACGATGACCCGCACGGGGAATGGCCGCCAAGCCCGTGGCGGCTGATCCGGGCGGTCATCGCGAGGTCGTACCAGTACGAACGGGAGACGGGAGAGATCGCCCCGGGCCAACGCGAAGCCCTGGCACGGGCTTTCTGTACGAGTGCGGTTGCCTGGCATCTTCCGGCCTTCTCATGGCGAGGGCCGGGTCTCCGGCAATACCAACCTGCGGACTTCGGTTGGGGGCACCCTCCTCCGCGCAAGTTGGAACTCATCAGGCTGAGCCGACTGCTGAAAGAACGGTTGGGCGCGTCGTATGGAGTGCAAGTGGAGGCACGAGACGGCAGTCCAGTCCTCGAACTCTTCGACTCTCAGGCGAGGAGCCTGGGTGAGCGTGTCGTCGATGACGATGCCATTTGGCAGGAGTTCAAGCGCGTCAAGAAGACGGCGACCACCCGCAGGATCAGGCGGTACCCGCCGGACGCCAGAACCTACAACCCAACCAAGGTGGCCGACAACTTTTGGCTCGCCGGAAGTGCGGATGCCGAAGACCCCGCGCCATCGGTCTGGTGGTTCCTGTCCGGTGTCGAGTGGAATCGGGAAACGGTCGCTCTCCTGGAGGCATGTCTTGTTCGCATGACCTACTTCGGTCGCGCCGAGTCTATCACCGAGATTCGTCTCGTTGTGGGTTGCGCCAACAGCGTCCCTGCGCCGAACTGTCAACTCGCCGTGAAGCGCGACACGGGTATGGTTCCCGTCCTCTGCACTTGTCCTGATGCGACCTTAGACCAGATCCAGGCCAGCACCGATGACCCGGCCGTCGCCAACTCAACCATCCCGCCAGGGGCCCGGTGGCTGTATGCAACCCGCCCACAACGCCCTGCGTCTCGTCCACGCCCGCGACCAGTCGTCCGCCGGAAGTCTGTCTCGCTGGTGCAGTTCGCTATCGGTGCCCGCGTCTGGCCTACGATGAAGGACACGGTTCGGCTCACACAGCGTTTCCGCGGTCGTGTGATCAGACAACTTCTCCGGATCGAGAGCGGAGGTACCGTAGAAGACTGGCGGTCAGCACCGTTGGAGCTACGCGAGCGGGCAGCCCTCATCAGCGGTAAGGACTGCGGGGGCAAGAACCTGGCGGGACACCGCCACTCGGTCTTCTTCGTACACTGGGAGGACGGAAGACCCGCCCGTCTCTGCGTTTGGCGCGCTGCCCCCTTTGATCACGCCGAACAAGATGCGTTTCTCGGTGCCGCCGAGGCTCCATTGCCTCTGGGGTATCATGGCGATCCCTGGACTGTGACGCTGGTGCCGCTCGACGCGTCTGTACCCCCACCGCCTTGCCTCGACCCGACCCCGTGCCGTCGGTGGGTGACGGTGACACCTTTCGTCCCTCCACGGCATGTCTTTGCCAGGAACGGACGGGCCAAGCCAGGCGATTCAGTGAAAGAGCAGGTTCTCAAGGAATTGTCTAACCGTGACCTGCCAATCGCAGGTGTTCAAGTTCTGGCCGCACGCGTCGGTTGGGTCAGCATCCACCAAGCGCACGGGGAGCGAGGTCAAGCCACGAACGCGGCGAAGATTGGCTATGAGGTGAACATACATTTCCCCTTGCCTCAACCCGGACCGATCATGCTGGGGCACTCCAGTCACTTCGGCCTGGGCCTGTTCGCGGCGGAGTCGGCGGGGGCGGGCGTCGGAGCGGGGTGAGTCGCGTGAGTCGAATGAGAAGCATGGGGCCCATGAGACCTATGGGACCCATGAACTTGGAACAAGAGAGGAGCATTCGCATGGCTGACATCAGGCGAGTGCGTGAGATGCTGGAACCTTTGGCGCGCCACTCGGACCCGGACGTCCGGGACCGGGTGGCGGCGGTGATGCGGTTGTTGGAGTCTGCACCCGAACCGGCGGGGCTGATTCCCGCGCATGGCGACTACCGCAAGCTCGCATCGTACATCGTGGCCGAGATTGTGTTCGACGCCACGCTGGTGTTCTGCGAGCGGTTTGTGGACCCGCGCTCGCGCACCTACGACCAGATGGTGCAGGCGGCGCGCAGCGGCAAGCAGAACATTGCCGAGGGCAGCATGGTCTCCGGCACGTCGAAGAAGAGCGAACTCAAACTGACCGGTGTCGCGCGTGGCAGTCTCGAGGAGCTGCTGCGCGACTACGAGGACTATCTGCGCAATCACAAGTTGCCGCTCTGGGGCAAGACGCACCCGAAGGCGCAGGCGGTCCGGGCGTTGGCGCGGGCGGAGAACCGGTCGTATGGGACGTATGAGACCTATGTGAAAGACGGGACGCCGGAGGTCGCGGCGAACACGATCATCTGCCTGATCCATCAGGCCAATTTTCTCATCGACCGGCAGCTCAAGGCGCTCGACAGGGCGTTCCTCGAGAACGGCGGCTTCACCGAGCGGCTCTACCGCATGCGGACGGACTACCGCCAGTCGAAGCAGCGTGGTACCGAAGCATAGGTTCCATGAGTCCCATGAGTCCCATGGGTCCCATGAGACGCATGCGACCCATGCGCGAGGGCACGCAGACGATGCAAGCGGCATCCGACACAGTCCAGGGCGCCGATCTCTTGCCGGTGCGCATGCTCAACGAGTATGCGTACTGCCCGCGGCTGTTCCATCTGATGCATGCCGAAGGGCGCTGGGAAGACAACGTCTACACCGAGCAAGGTCGCCAGGTCCATCGTCGCGTCGACGCGATAGACCACGTGCTGCCGGATGCGCTTCCCGGGAAGCATGAGACCCATGAGACACATGGGACTCATGATGTCGGTGTTCCTGGCGATGAGCCCCCGGAGATCACGCGGTCGGTGCCGCTTTCCTCGGCGCGGCTCGGCCTGACGGCCAAGCTCGACTTGGTCTCCAGCGCGGAGAGCGAAGCCGTGCCGGTCGAACGCAAGCGTGGCAAGGTCCCGGACAACCCCGAGCGCTCGTGGGAACCCGAGCGCGTCCAACTCATGGCGCAAGGGCTGCTGCTGCGCGAGCACGGCTATCGCTGCGACCATGGCATTCTGTACTTCGCCGGGTCCCGGACACGCGTGGATGTACCGTTCACCGCGGAACTCGAAGCCCGCACGCTGGCCTTGATCGAGCAGACACGCCTGGCGGCATTGGCCAGCCAACTCCCGCCACCGCTCGACGACAGCCCCAAGTGCAACGGCTGTTCGTTGTCCGGCATCTGCCTGCCGGACGAGACATCCGCGCTGCGTGCCGTGCCCCCGGACCCGGCCGCGCCGGAGGTGCGGCGGCTCTACCCGGTGCGCGACGATGCGCTGCCGTTTTACGTCCAGGAGCAGGGCGCAGTGATCGGCAAGACGAGCAACTCGCTGGTGGTCCGGAAAGACGGTGCGGAACTCGCGTCCGTGCCGCTCAAGGACATCAGCCAGCTCGTGCTCTGCGGCAACATTCTCGTCACGGCGCAGGCGATTCATCTGCTCTGCGAGGCAGGGATCCCGGTCGTGCATCTGTCCAGCGGGCACTGGTTCTACGGTATGACGAGCGGGTTCGCCGTGCGTAACGGCTTTAACCGTGCAGCTCAGTACGAGGCGGCGCGCGACCCGCAGCGGGCCCTGGCTCTGGCCCGGGAAATCGTCCGCGCCAAGGGCGCGAACCAACGCACCATGCTGCGGCGCAACGCTCAACCCCGCCCGGAAGACGCGCTTGTCGACATGGCCGACTGGTGCGGGCGCGCCGAGAAGGCCGAGGAACTGCCGGCGCTGCTCGGGCTCGAAGGGGCACTGGCGGCGGCCTATTTCCGGCACTTCGGGACCATGATCCGTGCGCCGGCGTTCGACGGCAGCAACCTCTTCGAGGGACGCAACCGTCGCCCGCCGCTCGATCCGGTCAATGCATTGCTCTCGTTCGGCTACGCGCTGCTTGCCAAGGAGTGCACGGTCGCCCTGCACGCCGAGGGCCTCGACCCGTGGTGGGGATTGTACCACCAGGCACGACACGGTCGTCCCGGGCTAGCGCTCGACCTTATGGAAGAGTTCCGGCCGCTCGTGGTCGACAGTGCCGTACTGAGCGCGCTGAACACCGGCATGGTCGCGCCCCGGAACTTCGAATGCTCCGCGGCCGGATGCCTGCTCCAACCCGCCGGACGCAAGGCGTTCATCCAAGCCTACGAAGCGCGACTCGATCAATTGGTGACGCATCCGCTGTTCGACTACCGCGCCTCGTGGCGCTCGATCATCCGCATGCAGGCGCGACTGCTCGGTCGCTGGTTCCGCGGTGACGTCCCAGCCTATACCGGGTTCACGACGAGGTGACCCCATGGCACGACGGCATTACCTGGTCACCTACGATATTGCCGATGACAAGCGCCGGACCAAGGTGTTCAAGACCTTGGAGGATAATGGCGATCACGTGCAGTTCAGCGTCTTCTTCTGCCAACTCAACGAGCGGGAACGCGTCGTACTCCAAGGCGCATTGTCCGAACTGATTCACCGGGACCAGGACCAGGTCCTGGTGCTCGATCTCGGGTCATCCGAGACGGCGCTGGAAACGGCGCTCCAGTGCCTGGGCCGGCGCTACGAACCGCCGACGCGGGTTCAGGTCGTGTAGGGCATCGCGAGCGGTGGGGTCATGGCGGTCCCCGCCTGTGCCGCTCGTGCTCTTTGATAATCAGCAAGTTACGGATGCACTGCAGCCACCCGCGGATGCGTGCCGGGCACTGCCGGACAGGGGTGCTCGCAACGCTTGCCACAAGCGGTTGCAGTGCTTATAGTTTGGATGGCGACCATTTCCGCGTTCTTCGGAGCGCGGCCCCATTGAAGCCAAACAATCGAGAAGCATGGTTGCCATGCTTACAGGAATTTCCGCGTTCTTCGGAGCGCGGCCCCATTGAAGCCTTGTAGTTCTCCACTCGAAGAACGATAGACTTCTTATTTCCGCGTTCTTCGGAGCGCGGCCCCATTGAAGCTAGGTCTACTGCGTTCCTCTCCAGCGTCCCGAGTTGGATTTCCGCGTTCTTCGGAGCGCGGCCCCATTGAAGCCAGCTACTCCCCCGTTCATTGCCGTTGTGCCTACATTAATTTCCGCGTTCTTCGGAGCGCGGCCCCATTGAAGCGAGACCCCGTTCACGGCCCCGTACCCGGCCAGCGTATTTCCGCGTTCTTCGGAGCGCGGCCCCATTGAAGCATCGCGGTCCGGCGGCTGGTGCAGCCGTAGAGGGTGAATTTCCGCGTTCTTCGGAGCGCGGCCCCATTGAAGCACTGCATTGGATGGCTGGATCGACGAAATACGTTTTATTTCCGCGTTCTTCGGAGCGCGGCCCCATTGAAGCTGACTAGGCGGTTCGATGACAACAACGAGTGATAGTTATTTCCGCGTTCTTCGGAGCGCGGCCCCATTGAAGCGGGGTTACTTGCTCACCGGCTTGTCGCGCTTGTCGATTTCCGCGTTCTTCGGAGCGCGGCCCCATTGAAGCGCGGCCGTAGCCTTCCATGCGCTCGTCATACCCGCAAATTTCCGCGTTCTTCGGAGCGCGGCCCCATTGAAGCTGCCAAGTCCGCCGTCCGAAAACTATTCTCCGCGCCATTTCCGCGTTCTTCGGAGCGCGGCCCCATTGAAGCCTGCAGAATCGGGAGCAGTTCAACCCCGATGCTGGATTTCCGCGTTCTTCGGAGCGCGGCCCCATTGAAGCCTGCCGGCTTCGGGAATAGTAACAACACCGCCATCGATTTCCGCGTTCTTCGGAGCGCGGCCCCATTGAAGCCACGCGAAGTGGTTTGACCGGCTCATGGCCAAGTTATTTCCGCGTTCTTCGGAGCGCGGCCCCATTGAAGCCCCATCATGCCGAGGAACCCCACGACACCGAGCCAGACATTTCCGCGTTCTTCGGAGCGCGGCCCCATTGAAGCGAGGCGATCTCCGAGCTAGAGACCGCGGTGAAATGATTTCCGCGTTCTTCGGAGCGCGGCCCCATTGAAGCCTGGCCAGGCACTGCCGCGCCACAATGCTCGTCTGGATTTCCGCGTTCTTCGGAGCGCGGCCCCATTGAAGCACGGCCCCGGCGCGGGCCGAGTTCGACCGGGTCAATGATTTCCGCGTTCTTCGGAGCGCGGCCCCATTGAAGCTCGACAAAACCGCCCGCCTCGAGAAACCGCGCCTGCATTTCCGCGTTCTTCGGAGCGCGGCCCCATTGAAGCGCGGCTGCGCGCAGGCGGCGGCTGTCCTCCCGCAGCCTATTTCCGCGTTCTTCGGAGCGCGGCCCCATTGAAGCGTGTAGACATCGATGTCCTCGGCACCGTTGACGGCCGATTTCCGCGTTCTTCGGAGCGCGGCCCCATTGAAGCCCGCCGACGAGCGGGTTGTCGCGCACGCCGGTACCGAATTTCCGCGTTCTTCGGAGCGCGGCCCCATTGAAGCTGCTGCGGGACCGGCTATCAGGTGATGCCCGGGTCGATTTCCGCGTTCTTCGGAGCGCGGCCCCATTGAAGCGACCCGGCCACGAACCAGAGCGCGCAGTGGTCCGTGATTTCCGCGTTCTTCGGAGCGCGGCCCCATTGAAGCGATGCGAAGATTGCCGGGTGGTGGGTGTGGGGTCTGGATTTCCGCGTTCTTCGGAGCGCGGCCCCATTGAAGCTGTTTCCAGGTAGCGTTGCAACTCGGACAGATTCAGATTTCCGCGTTCTTCGGAGCGCGGCCCCATTGAAGCACGCAGCAGTAGCAAACCTTGTCCTGTCATGGCCGTTATTTCCGCGTTCTTCGGAGCGCGGCCCCATTGAAGCACGGACCGTGGTTGCCGTCTCGTCTGTGTTTGGGCTTATTTCCGCGTTCTTCGGAGCGCGGCCCCATTGAAGCGGTTGTGTCTCTTGGTTACGTCGTGGCCACGAAGCCATATTTCCGCGTTCTTCGGAGCGCGGCCCCATTGAAGCGCTGCGTACTTCTTTGCCGCGCGGTCGAGGATCGCTATTTCCGCGTTCTTCGGAGCGCGGCCCCATTGAAGCTCCAGAACTGCAAAGCTGCCGCTAACACCGTTGTCATTTCCGCGTTCTTCGGAGCGCGGCCCCATTGAAGCGCGTCGGTTGCCGCCTGCGCCTGCCGGCGCGCTTCCATTTCCGCGTTCTTCGGAGCGCGGCCCCATTGAAGCCATCTTTTCCGGATGGCAGTGCCGCGATGGCGAGCAAATTTCCGCGTTCTTCGGAGCGCGGCCCCATTGAAGCTCTAATGTCGAGAACGAAATTGGCGCCGAATGCCGGCCGATTACGACGACGGGGACGATTCCCCGATCTCATGAATCGCAGCAGACGCTTTTCACGGCGGGTCCAACCAGGAAAGCGAGAAGGACGGGCAGGCTAGGTTCTGGGTCAAGCTGAATTACGCCGACGCCCAAAAGTTTGACCAGATGTCATGGTTGGCAACCCCAACGGGATTCGAACCCGTGTTACCAGGATGAAAACCTGGTGTCCTAGGCCTCTAGACGATGGGGTCGCGAGGCGAGTCTGGACTTGATTCGACGAAGCGAGTCAATAATGTATGAGGGTAACGCGGAGTTTCAAGCACCCGGATGGTTGTGGTTCCCGGGTCGAGGTGATTTTTGCGTCTTGTGGGCGGAGTCGCAGGCTCGGCAGGGGCGTTCTTGGCCGGCTGAGCTGGGTGGCTCTGTCGTCATATTGCCTGCTCGGACGAGAGGCTAGTGCGGGTACAGGAATGTCCCAGAGCCAACCCATACTGAAGATCAGTTGTCCGCACTGCGGGCAGAAGCTGGACGTGACCGGCCTGCAGCCGTTCTCGCGCATCAACTGTCCGGTCTGCCAAGGGCAGGTGATCATTCCGCGTCGGTTTGACCAGTTGTTTCTGGAAGAACCTGTCGGTAGTGGTGGCATGGCGCGGGTGTACCGGGCGCTGGATGTCAACCTTGACCGGGAGGTGGCGGTCAAGATTCTGAACGAGAATATCACCAAGCAGCCTGACCGGGTGAAGCTCTTCCTGAACGAGGCGCGCAGTGCCGCCGCGGTGAACGATCCCCACGTCGTGCCGATCTACTCCTGTGGCGAGTTTGAGGACCAGCCGTACCTGGTAATGCAGTACATGGGCGGGTTGTCGCTGGACCGCCAGATCCAGAAGGAAGGCGGGTTTGTTTCCATTGAGTTCTGCCTCAAGTCGGTTGCCTCTGTGGCGCGTGGGTTGGGGGCGGCGTACCGGCACGGGATCATCCACCATGACGTGAAGCCGGGCAACATTCTGGTGGATGTTGACGGGAATGTCAAGATTGGCGACTTCGGTTTGGCGCAGATTGTCCGTGATGAGAATGCGCCGGCGATCGAGGAACTGCTGCGGCACTGGGCCAGTCCCTATTACGTCAGTCCAGAGAAGGCGCGTGTGGGTAAGGAGGATCATCGGGGTGACATCTACAGTCTGGGCGCGACGCTTTACCACGCGGTCACGGGTCGGCCGCCGTGGACCGGCGGCAGTGCGAAGGAGATTATTTTCGCGCGATTGAAGGGGGAGCCGCCGGTTCCGCCGCATCAGCTTCGACCGGAGGTTTCGACCGCGGTGAGCGACTATGTCCTAAGGATGTTGAGCGAAAACGTGGCGGACCGGCCCCAAACCTACGAGCAGATCTACGAGGCACTGGAGGAGTACCGCGAGAGCCTGCTCAAGGGTGGGCAACCCCGGAAAGCGGAGGGTCCGAAGCGAGTGTTCCGGGTTGCGACCGCTGGGGCCCCGGGAGAACCGGGGGCGGGGGCAGGAGCAGGCGTGAGCGACGCTCCGCCGTCAACTGAGGAACTGGGCCCTGTTCTGCAGGATCGCATCAATCAGTTTGTGAACATGTGCATCACGATTTGTGTGGCCCTGATGGTCATCGTGGCCATCGCGGTGGTGCGTATTCGGCCGGGCTGGTACGTGACGCGGGTGGAGCCGCGATTGCGGAGTTCGCTGGGGTTACCCCCGGCGGCGGCTAAGCCGGTGCCGGTCGGTGCCGGTCGGGTTTTGCGCGTGGAAACGCGGCGGCTGCCGGCCCCGGGCGGTACGGGAGTTGAGGAGTCGCCGCCGGTCAGGTCGCCGTCGGGAGGGGGCGGGGCTCTGCCGCCGGCGGTGTCCATCGATTTTCAATCGGCCACCGACTTCACGGTTCAGCCCACGAAGCGGCCGTGTCCGGAGGACTTGGATTTCGCACGTGCCAAGTCGCGGCTGCAAGCGTACATCAATGCGGTTCCGGCGGCGCGACGTGAGATCGAGAAGCAGCGTCTGGGGTCTCTCAGTCAGGTGCGGACCTATCTGATCCGATTGATGAAGTACCTGCCTTTCAACGAGTCGGCGGCAGTGGTGAAACTGCGCGACGGTCGGACGCTGTCCGGCACGGTGCCGTACTGTAACGAAAACGAGGTGATGGTTCGCGGCAAAACAGGAACGGCGTCGCTGCAGAAACTGGCCTGGGGCGACCTGGCGTTTGAGCAGTACGCGCGGTTTTTTGAGTTCTACATTCGGACTCGACTTGAGCAGGGCGCGTCAGCGTCCGCGGGCATCGCCAGTGCCAAACACCGCAAAGAGGCTGCGGACGACTGCTTCCGACTCGCGCTGCTTTGTGACTGGTACGGTTACGCGAAGGCGGCGCAGCATTACTCGCAGTTGGCCCGGCGGTACGATCCGACGTTCGGCGCCAAGTTGGATCAGATGATTCCAGCTTTTGAGCCGGACAAGCCGCTGTGATCAGGTCCGCCGGTCCGGATGTGCGGCGGTTGGCGTGGCGTGGCGCCGCACTTCCTCGAGCAAGGCCGGCAGCAGGTCCCCTTCGTCGAGGGTCTTGACGACTTTCCCGTGCTTGAACAGCACGCCCCGACCTCGGCCGCCGGCAACGCCGACATCTGCTTCTCGCGCTTCCCCCGGCCCATTGACTTCGCATCCCATGATGGCGATCTTGTCGAGGTCGATGTGGAAGCCCTGGCGCTTCAGGCGGGCGACCTCGCGTTCCACGGCGCGGACCAAGCCGAAGAGGTTGATCCGGGTGCGTCCGCAGGTCGGGCACGAGATGATGTCCGGTTGCGGATGTCGCAGGCCTGCGGCCTCGAGAATTCGGATTCCCGCTTTGACTTCTTCTACGGGTGGCGCGGTCAGACTCACCCGCAGTGTGTCGCCGATGCCTTCGAGCAGCAGGCACCCGAACGCAACAGCCGACTTCAAGGTCCCGACCTCGCGGGTTCCGGCTTCTGTAACGCCCAGGTGCAACGGGTAGTCGGCGCGGGATGCCAGCAGGCGGTAGGCGGCGACGGTCGTCTGCACATCGGACGCTTTCAAGCTGACCTTCAGGCTGTGACAGCCTTCCTGTTCGAGGAGTTCGCAGCAGGCCAGGGCGGCATCGACCATGGCCCTCGGCAGACGCTCCGGCCCGGGGCGCCGCCCTTTTGTGCCGAGACTGCCGGCATTAATCCCGACGCGCACCACGGTACGGTGCGCCGCCGCCGCCCTGGCGACCTGTCGAACGTTGTCCGGGCCCCCGAGGTTGCCGGGGTTGATGCGAATCCCATGGGCGCCAGCCTCAATGGCACGAAGAGCCAGGCGGGCATCGAAGTGGATATCGGCGACCACTGGGAGAGGGCTGTTGCGGACGATGTTACGCAGGCTCGTGGCTGCGTCGGTGTCGGGCACGGCAACGCGAGCGATCTCGCATCCCGCGCGGGCCAGGGCGGTGATTTGGCGCAGCGTGGCCCGGGCGTCACGGGTGTCCGTTGTGGTCATGGACTGGACCGAAACGGGAGCCGTGCCCCCGATGGCAACGGTTCCCAGTACGATACTCCGTGTCGGCCGTCGGACGATCATGTGCACGCCTTCGACGGCGGGCTTGCAATCTGCGGGATGCGCGGTCATATTATTAGTCTTTTGTTTGTCCGGTCGGGTTTTCTGATCGGTTGGGGAAAACTAGTTCTTCGTCGGCGGTCCCGCAAGCGGGACCGGGAACGGCAAAAGGTCAAGAAAGTAACCATGGCAGACAACACAGCACAGGCACAGGGAATGGCGCGGAGTCAGGTCGTGTTCGACCTGCAGAACATGCCGAGCATGGAAGCGCTTCTCGGAGATGACAAGGCTCGGTCCTTCGCGGAGGGGTCGATCATCCAGGGGCGGGTGGTGGAGAAGCGGGACAACGGCGTGTTGCTGGACATCGGCTACAAGGCCGAGGGTGTGGTGTCACGCGAGGAGTTCTCGGATTGGAACTCTATCCTAGTGGGACAGACGATCGACGTCTACCTGGACCTGGTCGAAGACGAAGATCACATGCCGCTCATGAGCGTTCGCAAAGCGGAGCTGCAGAAGTCGTGGAACCGGATTGTGCAGAACCACTCCGAGGGCGGTGTGATTGCGGGTATTATCAAGCATCGCGTGAAGGGTGGTCTGATTGTGGATGTGGGGGTTGATGCCTTCCTCCCGGGGTCACAGGTTGACATCGGTCCGGTGCGGAATCTGGAAGATTACCTTGGCAAGAAGGAAGACTTCAAGATTCTGAAGATCGACGTAGAGCGGCGCAACATCGTTTTGTCGCGGCGTGAACTGCTGGAGCAGGCGCGGGCGAAGCAGAGGGCGGCGTTGCTGGCGGAGTTGAAGCCGCAGGAGATTCGTCGTGGCGTAGTGAAGAATGTTACGGATTTCGGCGCGTTCGTTGACCTGAACGGGATGGACGGGCTGCTGCATATTACGGACATGTCGTGGGGGCGCATTTCGCACCCGAGCGAGGTGGTGAAGGTCGGAGAAGAGATCGAGGTCATGGTGCTCGAAGTGGACCGGGCCCGGGAGCGCGTCTCCCTAGGGCTCAAGCAGAAAGAGGGGAATCCCTGGGACACCGTGGAAGTCAAGTATCCGGCGGGTGGCAGGGTTAAGGGACGCGTGGTCAACGTCATGCCGTACGGGGCGTTCGTGGAATTGGAGGAAGGGATCGAGGGGTTGATCCACGTTTCCGAAATGTCGTGGACGCGGAAGATTACGCGGGCTAACGACGTTCTGAAGGTGGGGGACGAAGTGGAGGCCCTGATTCTGGACGTGCAGAAGGACGCGCGGAAGATTTCCCTGGGGTTGCGGCAGACGATGGTCAACCCATGGGAAGTGATTGCGGAGAAGTTCCCGAAGGGCACAAAGATCAACGGCAAGGTCCGGAACATGACCTCGTACGGTGCCTTTGTGCAGATACAGGACGATATCGACGGGATGATCCACGTTTCGGACATGTCCTGGACGCGGAAGGTGAATCATCCGAGCGAAGTGCTGCAGAAGGGGCAAGACGTGGAGGCCGTGATTCTGGACATCGACGCCTCGCAGCAGCGCATTTCTCTGGGGATGAAGCAACTCACGGACGACCCTTGGACCACGATCCGGAATCGCTATCGGATTGGCGAGTTGGTGGAAGGGAAGGTGACGAAGCTCGCGTCGTTTGGTGCCTTTGTCGAGTTGGAGCAGGGCATCGACGGGCTGATCCACATCTCGCAACTGAAGGAAGAGCGGGTGAACCGCGTCAAGGATGTCGTTCAGGTGGGGGACTCGGTGAAAGCGAGGGTGGTGAAGATTGACACGGATGAGCGCCGGATAGGCCTCAGTCTGAAGGCGGCCCAGGATGAGGCCGGTCCGCAGGAGATTCAGTCGGCCACGGCCGACTCCGAGGCGTTGAGGCCTGGCGAAGCTCTGGTCGATGTCGGGGACGTGTTTGACAGTGCTCTCAGCGAGCGGGCGTTGCGCGACGCCAAGCCCGACGCCGACGAGAGTGGCGATGCGCCGGCCTCCCCGGTCACCGCGTCCGAGCCGGCGGGTGGCGACGGACCGAAGGCGAACGAGGACGTCTCGGCGGCCGAAGCCACACCCACTCAACCGTGAGTACGCCCTCCGAATAGCGGCAAGATTTCCTTCTTCCCAGCTTGTATGGGCCGGCAACGGAGCTAAATTACACGTCTGTTTTGGAAAACCAGGCAAGTGAAGAGGTGCCCACGTAGCTCAGGTGGTAGAGCGCGTCCTTGGTAAGGACGAGGTCACCGGTTCAACCCCGGTCGCGGGCTCCAGTCTCTCCTTGTGCGCGACGGGCGTCTGTTCTGGCTACGGGACGGCCGGCAGGGGGGGCGTAGGCGCAACTGTGCAGGAGATGGTCTTTTTCTGGGTTGCGCGGTGTGGGGGTCCCATAGCGTGGACGCCAGCGAAAGGTTAGGCGTGTGTGGCGGTGGGACGGTTCGTGGTGACTTTCAACTCCAGTATACCGGGTGAGAGAAGGCAGGAGAACAGAACATGGCAAAGGAACAGTTCCAGAGGACCAAGCCCCACGTCAACATCGGAACGATCGGGCACGTCGACCATGGAAAGACCACGCTGACCGCGGCCATCACGAAGGTCCAGGAAATGCGTGGCATGGCGACGTATGTGTCCTACGATCAGGTCGCGAAAGCGTCTGAGTCGCAGGGTCGCCGAGATCCGACCAAGATTCTGACCATCGCCATCTCTCACGTTGAGTACGAGTCGCCCAAGCGCCACTATGCGCACGTTGACTGCCCCGGACACGCCGACTATGTGAAGAACATGATCACGGGTGCGGCCCAGATGGACGGTGCGATTCTGGTGGTCAGCGCGGTGGACGGCCCCATGCCGCAGACGCGCGAACACATCCTTCTGGCCCGCCAGGTCGGAGTTCCGGCCATTGTCGTGTTCATCAACAAGATTGACGCCGTGGACGACATGGAACTGATCGACCTTATCGAGATGGAAGTCCGCGAGTTGTTGGACAAGTACGAGTTCCCCGGCGATAAGACGCCCATCGTGCGTGGGGCGGCTATGCCGGCCCTTTCGGCGCCCAATGCGGATGCGCCGGAGGCGAAGTGCATCATCGAGTTGATGGATGCCGTGGACAGCTTCATTCCCGAGCCCGTGCGTGCGGTTACCCTGCCCTTCCTGATGCCGGTTGAGGACGTGTTCTCGATCGAAGGTCGTGGCACAGTGGTGACCGGACGCGTTGAGCGCGGCGTGGTCAAGACCGGCGAGCAGATTGAGATCGTCGGGCTGAAAGACACCACGACCACGACGGTGACCGGCGTTGAGATGTTCCGCAAGATCCTCGATCAGGGCCAGGCCGGTGACAACATCGGTCTCCTGCTGCGGGGGCTGAAGAAGGAAGATGTGGAGCGCGGTCAGGTGATCGCAGCTCCTAAGTCCATCACGCCGCACACCAAGTTCAAGGCCGAAGTTTACGTCCTGAGCAAGGAGGAAGGTGGCCGGCACTCGCCGTTCTTCACGGGGTACCGTCCGCAGTTCTACTTCCGCACGACGGACGTGACGGGCGTTGTCACTCTGCAGGAAGGCATGGAAATGGTCATGCCCGGTGACAATGTCAATTTCATCGTGGAGTTGATCGCGCCGATTGCCATGGAAAAGACCGTACGGTTTGCCATCCGCGAGGGTGGTCGAACGGTCGGCGCCGGGCGCGTGACGGAAATTTTGGCGTAGGAAATGGAGTATTGGGGTCCGTCGCCCCGCGGGTCGTGTGGCCCTAGGTTGATGGCCCGGCGTTGACGGGGCGTGCAGACGACGAGGTTTCTCTAATGCCGCGAGAACTATGCATCCTGGCCTGCACCGAGTGCAAGAGGCGCAACTACACCACCACGAAGAACAAGCGCAACAGTTCGGGGCGGTTGGAGTTGAAGAAGTACTGTCCGTTCGAGAAGAAGCACACTGTGCACCGTGAGACCAAGTGACGGACAGTGAGTTGGCGTTCTCCCAGGCAGGTGAGTAGCTCAGTTGGTAGAGCGGCGGTCTCCAAAACCGCAGGTCGCAGGTTCGATCCCTGTCTCACCTGCCATTATCCGTCGGCGGCTCTGCTTTGGCGGTGACCGTCGGAGGCTCTCCGGACGGAACATGTCTGAGGATTTCGGATGATGCGAAACCCGATTCACCTGGTGCGTGACTTTTATCACAGCACCGTGACTGAGTTGAAGAAGTGCACGTGGCCGACGTGGTCGGAACTGCAGGAATCAACCGTGGTCGTCACCTTCGCGGTGGCGCTGTTGAGTGTTTTTGTGTTTACTACGGACTATGTGATTCAGCTGGCCATCCGGGCTGTCACGGCGAGCTTCTAAGGCCAGGACGGGCGTGGCCGTTGTGGACGAACTGGGGGGGGCGGCGAGCCGAAGGCAGCTCTGTAGAGTTGCGGACGCGAGCGGACTTGAGTGGACGTCGTTCGGGCGAAATAGTGATTGGACTGCACAAATGGCAGAGCAAGAACTGGCTCAGTGGTTTGTCGTACAGACGCTGTCGGGCCAGGAATTCAGAGTTAAGCAAAGCTTGGAGAAGCGGCGGCAGCAGGAAGGCGTCGATGGTGTAGTCTTCGACGTCGTGGTGCCGACGGAGAAGGTTTCCGAGGTCCGGCGTGGGCGCAAGACGACGACGGCACGGAAGTTCTTTCCGGGCTACATCCTGGTGAAGATCTCCTTGTATGGGTCGGACGGCCAGCCGAACCATGATGCTTGGTACTTTGTTCGCGACACGCAGGGTGTGATCGGTTTCATCGGCGGCGAGCGGCCGGTGCCGTTGTCGCCGTCCGAAGTCGACGATATCCTGCGGCAGGACCGTGACGGTGAAGAGGCCTCGAAGCCGAAGGTTCAGTTTGAGGTGGGGGAGACGATCACGATCAAGGATGGCGCCTTTGAGAACTTCGAGGGCACGATTGAGAGTGTGGATGCGGCGCGTGGCCGGCTCCGTGTGTCGGTGAGCATTTTCGGGCGCTCCACCCCGGTAGATGTGGAGTATTGGCAGGTCGAGCGGGCGTAGGTCGACCGTTCGGAAGGGCGAGGGCCCGTAAAACAGTCAACGGAACTTTGGGAGAGGTCCTGCCACCTCAGACCAAGGCTGTTGCAAAAGAGGCAAGATGGCAAAAAAAGTTGTCGGGCAGATACGCCTGCAGATTCCTGCCGGCGCTGCGAACCCGGCCCCTCCGGTGGGACCGGCGTTAGGGCAGGCCGGGTTGAACATCATGGAGTTCTGCAAGCAGTTCAATGCTGCTACGCAGTCGCAAGCCGGCATGGTGATTCCGGTGGTCATCACCGCCTACCAGGACCGGTCGTTCACGTTCATCACCAAGTCTCCCCCCGCTGCGATTCTTCTGAAGAAAGCGGCCAACCTGGCTGCGGGTTCGAAAGAGCCGGGGAAGGAGTTGGTCGGGAAGGTGACACGGAAACAGGTTGAGGAGATTGCGCGGATCAAACAGGCGGACTTGAATTCACGGAGTCCGGAAGCTGCGGTGCGTGTGATTGCCGGTACGGCGCGCAGCATGGGAATCGAGGTGGTCGATGAGTAGAAGCAAACTCTATCGGACTCGGTTTGAGACTTTTGATCGGCAGAAGCGGTATCCGTTGGAGGAAGCCGTCGCGGTATTGAAGAAGATGCCCCCCGCCAAGTTCAATGAGACGGTGGAGGTGGCGTTCCGTTTGGGAGTTGATCCCAAGCAATCCGACCAGGTGGTGCGTGGTGCGTTGGTGCTGCCGAACGGGACTGGCAAGACGGTTCGGGTGGCGGTAGTTGCGTCTGGCGACGCGGCACAGGCGGCCACCGGGGCGGGTGCGGACATCGTTGGTTTCGATGATCTTCTGGAGCGGATCAAGGGTGGATGGATGGAGTTCGATGTATTGCTCGCCACCCCGGCCGCAATGCAGAAGGTCAGGTCTTTGGGGCGGGTTCTCGGCCCGCGCGGTTTGATGCCGAATCCGAAGACCGGAACGGTAACCGACGATACGGCAAAGGCGGTGCGGGAAGCCAAAGCAGGTCGGGTGGAATACCGCACGGACAAAGGCGGTTGCGTACACGTACTGATCGGGCGGTTGGCGTTTGAGCCCAAGGCGTTGGTGGAAAATGCCAACGCGGTGGTCCAGGCAATCATGAAGGCTCGCCCCCCCACCGCGAAGGGCACATACCTGCTGAGCGCCACGATTTGCGCCACGATGAGTCCCGGGGTTCGAGTCGACGTTCACTCCATGGCGAAGGCGTGATTCACATGAGATCTGAAAAACAGCAGATGGTCAAGGACCTCCAGGCATTGGTCGGGCCTGCGACGTGCCTCTTCCTGACCACATACAAGGGCTTGAAGGCGAGCGACTTTGAGAAGTTGCGCGGGCGCCTGGCGAAAAACCGCGGCCAGTGCCTGGTGGTGCCGAACCGACTGCTCAAGCGGGCGGCGGCGGAGAGTGGTCTGACCGCGTTGGCGGCGATCGAGGTGAAGGGCGACACGCTCTTGGTCTGCGGTGAAACGGCGGACCCGGTCGCAATCGCCAAGATGTTGAAGGATTTCGCCAAGGAAACCCCGGCGTTGTCGTTCAAGGCCGGGATTCTGAACGGCCGGAGTTTTGGCCCGAAGGATGCAGAGCACTTGGCGACACTTCCCGCCAAGGAAGTGCTTCAGGCGCAGTTGCTGGGGCTTCTGCTGGCAACGCCGCAGCGGTTGGTGAGTGTGCTAAGTGCGAAAGTCGCCAGCGTGGTGTATGTGCTGGAGGCTTATCGTAAGGCAAAAGAAAAAGCAGCGTGAGAAACGAGACATAACGGAGGAAACTCAGCATGGCAGAAGAGAGCAAGGTTGTGGTGTCGGAGGAGATGGAGAAGATCATCTCGTACGTCGAGAAGCTCACCGTTCTCGAGTTGTCTCAGTTGGTGAAGGCCTTGGAAGAACGCCTTGGCGTCAGTGCTGCGGCTCCGATGGCAGTGGCCGGCGTTGCCGCCGGGGCTGCTGCGCCCCAGGACAAAGCCGAGGAGAAGACGGAATTCGACGTGATGCTGATGGCGGCGGGCGAGAAGAAGATCGGCGTGATCAAGGAAGTCCGCGCCATTACCGGTCTGGGGCTGAAGGAAGCCAAGGATCTGGTGGAAGGCGCCCCGAAGCCAGTGAAGACGGGAGTGCCGAAGGCGGACGCGGACAAGTTCAAAGCCCAACTCGAGCAAGCGGGTGCGACTGTTGAGCTGAAGTGAGGATCGTCACGGTTCGGTGGTTATGCTGGAACGGGCGTCGGAGGTTGGGGAGACTCGACCTCCGATTCCTGCTGTTTGTGTCAGCGTGAGTCCCGGTTCAGTTCATGGGCCTCTTCAGCGAGGCAGGGAGCAGCATGGTGGAACGCATCAACTTTGGCCGGCTCCAGGATGTGCTCGAAGTTCCGGACCTGGTTGGCATTCAGCTTGACTCGTATACCGATTTTCTACAGCTGGATGTCCCGCCGGACAAGCGGAAGAATCAGGGCTTTCAGGAGGTTTTCCGAGAAGTCTTCCCCATTGAGAGCTTCGACAAGCAGTGCGTTTTGGATTTCGACCGGTACGAGATTGGGGAGCCCAAGACGCCATTGGTTGCCTGTCTAAAGGATGGGGGCACGTTTGCCGCACCGCTGCACGTGGTGTTCCGTTTGAAGACGGGCAAGGACACGAAGGAGGAGCGGGTGTACATGGGCGACGTGCCCATCATGACGTACCGCGGGTCCTTTGTGATCAACGGGGCCGAGCGTGTCATCGTCAGCCAACTCCATCGCTCTCCCGGTCTGTGCTTTGAGAAGACACGGCATGCCAGCGGGCGCATGCTCCATTCGTTCCGGATCATTCCGGATCACGGCTCCTGGCTGGAGGTGAAGTTCGACATTAACGACCTGATCTTCATCTACCTTGACCGGCGTCGGCGTCGGCGGAAATTCCTGATCAGCACCTTCCTGCGCGCCATTGGGCTTGACTCGAACCGGGATCTTCTGAATGCCGTGTACGGGGTTCAGGAAGTTCCGCTGGCCAAGTTGAGGAAAGTCGAGGACGTATCGACTTGGTTCACCGTGGAGGATGTCCGCGGCGGCGACAGCGCCGAAGCCGAGCCGATCGTGGCCGAACTGCAACCGTTGACTCCGGAACTGCTCGACGCGCTTCAGGAGGCCAAGGTTTCGAAATTGACCGTGGTCGACACCCGTGAACGCGGGGATTACTTCATCCGTTGCGTGCAACGGGATCCTACGCGCCGCACGGATGAGGCCTTGAAGGAGATCTATCGGCGGCTTCGCCCGGGCGATCCTCCCAACGCCAATAACGCAAAGCAGTTGTTCAAACGTCTCTTCTTTGATGTGCGGCGTTACGACCTGGGTTTGGTTGGACGGCACAAGATCAATCAGAAGCTGGGGTTGCAGGTCACTGCGGACACTCGGACTCTGACGTTGGAGGACCTCGTGGCCGCGGTGGTGTACCTGATGAAACTGCCGCAGGGTGAAGGGCAGGTGGATGACATCGATCACCTGGGCAGTCGGCGAGTGCGGACGGTGGGTGAGTTGCTTCAGAACCAATGCCGCGTTGGGTTGATGAGGACCGAGCGACTGGTCCGCGAGCGGATGACATTGTTCGACATGGGCTCGGACGAGATCACCCCGAGCAAGCTGGTCAACCCCAAGGCGTTGGCCGGCGTGATTCGCGATTTCTTCGGACGCAACCAGCTCAGCCAGTTCATGGACCAAACCAACTGCCTGGCCGAGTTGACCAACAAGCGGCGCCTAAGCGCTCTGGGGCCGGGCGGACTGAGCCGGGAACGTGCAGGGTTCGAGGTGCGCGACATTCACTCCAGCCACTACGGGCGCGTGTGTCCCATCGAGACTCCGGAAGGTCCCAATATCGGTTTGATCTCGTCGTTGGCTCTCTACGCGCGAATCAACCGGTTTGGTTTCATCGAGACGCCCTATCGGCGCGTCAAGAACCGGGGAGTGGCCAAGACGGTCGAGTACTTCTCTGCGGACCTCGAGGAGAACTACATCATTGCGCAGGCCAACTCGCCGTTGGATGACAAGAGCCGGCTGAAGAAGGAGCTGGTACTGTGCCGGTATCGCGGCGACTCTGGGGAGCGGTCGGCCGACGATGTCCAGCTCATGGATGTGTCGCCGAAGCAGTTGGTGAGCGGTGCTGCCGGGTTGGTGCCATTCCTCGAGCATAACGACGCCAATCGTGCTCTCATGGGTTCGAACATGCAGAGGCAGGCGGTGCCGTTGCTGAAGGCAGAGGCTCCCCTGATCGGTACGGGCCTGGAGAGTGTCGTGGCCCGGGATTCGCGTGCCGTGGTGGTGGCCCGGATCAAGGGCATCGTGGCATCCGCTTCGGCGGAGCGCGTGATCACGACTCCGGACGGGAAGATGCCCGACGAGAAGTCGGCGCCGGAGGGTGTGGCGGTTTACGAATTGCAGAAGTTCATGCGCTCCAACGCGTCAACCCTTATCAACCAGCGTCCCGTCCTGCGTACGGGTGACAAGGTCAAAGAGGGTGACGTCGTGGCGGACGGTTCCTCCACGGACGGGGGAGAGTTGGCGCTGGGGCGGAACGTGATGGCGGCGTTCATGCCTTGGTCTGGGCACAATTTTGAGGATGCCATCGTCATCAGTGAACGGTTGGTGAAGGACGACGTATACACCAGCATTCACATTGCGGAATTCGACATCGCGGCACGGGACACCAAGTTGGGGCCGGAAGAGATCACTCGCGACATCCCCAATGTGGGCGACGAAGCGTTGCGGAACCTGGACTCGGAAGGCGTCATTCGCATCGGGGCGGAGGTCAAGCCGGGCGATATTCTGGTTGGGAAGATCACCCCGAAGAGCGAAACGGAACTGGCTCCCGAGGAACGGCTGCTGCGTGCCATCTTCGGGGAGAAGGCCGCCGATGTGAAGGACAGTTCGCTGTATGTTCCGAGCGGCACTTCCGGCATCATCATGGATGTGCGGATTGAGCGGCGGGTTGATCCGACCCGCGAGAAGGTGTCCAAGGCAGAGGTCAAGCGCCAGGTCAAGGAAGCGGGGAGCACGTACAAGGCTCAGCTCAGTGAGATTCTCGACGATCTGGCCGACCGTTTGGCGGACCATTTGCTGGGCGTGAAGTTGCCCGTGGATATCGTCAACAAGGAGGACCCGGATGGGGCCCCGTTGATTCTTGCGGAGAGGAAGATCACCAAGGTGATGTTGCGGCGACTGGCCCACCACCACGGTTCCTACAGTATGCCTCCCGGGCCTGCCAAGGATCAAATTGACGAGGTCATGAATTCGTTCAAGCTTCGGATTCGGGACATCACGCTGCGGCGCGACGAGACCGTCGACCGCTTAGAGAAGGGCGATGGCGCCGATCCGGGAGTGATCAAGTCGGTTAAGGTTTATGTGGCAAGCAAGAGGCGTATCTCGATTGGGGACAAGATGGCCGGGCGGCACGGAAACAAAGGCATTGTCGCCAGGATCGTGCCGGTGGAGGATCTGCCGTTCATGGCGGACGGGACTCCTGTCGACATCGTCCTGAACCCGCTGGGTGTCCCGAGCCGCATGAACGTTGGGCAGGTGCTGGAGACGCATTTGGGGTGGGCGGCGAAGATCCTGGGAATGCATGTGGCTACGCCGGTGTTCGACGGGATTGACGAGGGAAAGATTCACGACTCCCTGGTCAAGGCCAAAGCGGCAAAGGTCAAAGAAGCGGGCTGGAAACTGAGAGATGACGCCCGTGTCGTGGACCGGGAAGGCCGTGATCGCACCGATTGTTTTGTCGACACCGATGGGAAGACCCGGCTGTTTGATGGCCGTACGGGTGAAGCTTTTGACCAGCGGATCATGATCGGGTACATCTACATGCTCAAGCTCGACCATCTGGTGGTCAACAAGATCCACTCTCGTGCCGTGGGACCGTACTCTCTGGTCACGCAACAGCCGTTGGGCGGCAAAGCCCAGCACGGTGGGCAGCGGTTCGGTGAAATGGAAGTGTGGGCTCTTGAGGCCTATGGGGCGGCATACACTCTGCAGGAGATGTTGACCGTCAAGAGCGACGATGTCGTGGGCCGGACGAAGATCTACGAGTCCATCATGCGGGGTGACAACACTCTGGAGGCGGGAGTGCCCGAGTCGTTCAACGTTCTGATGAAGGAGATGCAGAGCCTGTGTCTTGATGTCCGAGTTCGCCGGGGCAAGGTTTCGCCGGCCCCTGCCTCCCGCTAGGGGGGACCCGGCGGGTCCCGCCAGCGGCGGGAGGAATGGATGAGCTGCCGGCGACCGGTTCGGCAGGAGCATGTGACTGACAGGCAGGCAACGCTTGAGGAGATGCTCTCTTGGATAACAGCACGTTGAAACAAGTTCTTGGTATTGAAGACGCCGCCGACTCCAGTTGCGTGACGATAGGGGTGGCTTCGCCGGAGACGGTTCGCTCGTGGAGCCGTGGTGAGGTCAAGAATCCCGAGACGATCAACTATCGGTCGTTCAAGCCTGAGAAGGGGGGGCTGTTCTGTGAGCGGATCTTCGGTCCGACGCGGGACTGGGAGTGCAACTGTGGGAAGTACAAGCGCATCAAGCACAAGGGAATCGTGTGCGACCGATGCGGTGTGGAGGTCACCCAGTCGCGTGTCCGCCGTGAACGCATGGGGCACATAGAACTGGCAGTGCCGGTGTCGCATGTATGGTTTTTCAAGTGCATGCCCAGCCGGATCGGTCTGATGTTGGACATGACGGCCCGGGCGTTGGAGCGGGTTATTTACTATGAGGACTGGATTGTGACGGATCCGGGGGACACGCCGCTGGAGGCCAAGATGCTTCTCTCGGACGAGCAATACCGGGAGGCGCGTTCGACGTACGGAGAGGCCTTCAAGGCCGGGATGGGCGCAGAGGCCGTTCAGCAGTTACTGGGCAGCATAGATCTGCAGAAGCTGCGGGTACAATTGACCGAGGATATGCTGCAGACGAAGAGCAAGGCGAATCGCAAGAAGATTGCCAAGCGTCTGCGCCTGGTGGAGGGTTTCCTTAACAATACGATGAAGGCCGAGTGGCTGATCCTCACGGTTCTTCCCGTGATTCCGCCGGACCTGCGACCGCTCGTGCCGTTGGAAGGTGGCCGTTTTGCCACCTCCGACCTCAATGATCTGTACCGGCGAGTCATCAACCGCAATAACCGCCTGAAGAATCTCCTGCAGCTCAAGACCCCGGAAGTGATTATTCGGAACGAGAAGCGGATGCTGCAGGAGGCGGTCGATGCGCTTCTGGACAACGGTCGTCATGGCCGTCCGGTCACGGGCACCGGAAATCGGCCGTTGAAGTCTCTCAGTGACATGCTGAAGGGAAAACAGGGCCGATTCCGGCAGAATCTGTTGGGCAAGCGTGTCGACTACTCCGGCCGTTCGGTGATCGTCGTGGGCCCGGAGTTGCGGTTGCATCAGTGCGGGCTTCCCAAGGAGATGGCCCTGGTGCTGTTCGAGCCGTTCATCATGCGGCGGCTGAAGGAGAGGGGCTACGTCCATACCGTCCGCAGTGCCAAGAAGATGATCGAACGACGCGCACCCGTGGTGTGGGACATTCTTGACGAGGTCATTCAAGGCCATCCGATCATGCTGAACCGCGCGCCGACGCTGCACCGGCTCAGTATTCAGGCCTTTGACCCGGTGCTGATTGAAGGGCAGGCGATTCGCCTGCACCCGCTGGTCTGCCAGGCGTACAACGCGGACTTTGACGGCGACCAGATGGCGGTGCATGTGCCCCTTTCGAACGAGGCGCAGTTGGAGACCAAGCTGTTGATGCTGGCGCCCAACAACATCTTCTCGCCTGCGAACGGTCGCCCGATCACGACACCGACGCAGGACATCACGTTGGGGATCTACTATCTGACCTACGAGAACAGGTTGGACCGCAAGAAGGTGCGCGAAGGGGGTAAGGGCGTCAGGGTTTTCAATGACTACTTCGAGGTTCTGCGGGCCTTGGACCATGGCGTTATCACCATTCATGAGTTCTTCAAATTGCGGAACCCTGTCCAGGGCCGTTCCACGGTCTGGGGCGATCCCACGGAAAGGTTCATTGAGACCACCGCCGGGCGCTGCATTCTGAACGAGGTCTGGCCGCCGGAAATGGGTTTCCACAACGGGGTCATCACCAAGAAGGTGATCAGCCAGCTGGTCAAGGACTGCTACGACCGAGTTGGGCGGGAGCGTGTGATCTCCGTTCTGGACGCCTTGAAGGACCTAGGTTACCGCTATGCCACGAAGGCCGGGTTCTCCATCGGCATTGAAGACATGATCATCCCCAAGGAGAAAGAAGAGCGGCTGAAGGTTGCTCAGAAGCAGATCGACCAGGTGCGCAAGCAGCGCGAGAAAGGTATCATCACGGAGTTGGAGCGCTACAACAAGTGCATCGACATCTGGACGCAGGCCAACAATGACTTGGCGGCAAACTTGTTCCAGACGTTGGAGCGTAACGACGGAAAGGAAGAGATCAACCCGGTGTTCGCGATGCTCGACTCGGGCGCGCGCGGCAGCCGTGACCAAGTTCGTCAGTTGGCCGGGATGCGTGGGTTGATGGCCAAGCCGTCAGGTGAGATCATTGAGCGGCCGATCCTGTCGAACTTCCGTGAGGGACTCTCGGTGTTGGAGTACTTCATCAGCTCGCACGGAGCGCGTAAGGGGTTGGCCGACACGGCGCTGAAGACGGCCGATTCCGGTTACATGACGCGTAAGCTTGTTGATGTGGCTCACGATGTGATCTGCGTCGAGCGTGACTGCAGCACGGTCAATGGCATCTGGGTTAAGGCCATCCGTGAGGGTGACGAGGAGATGGTCGCCTTGAAGGACCGGATCACGGGCCGGTTCAGTGTGGACGATATTCATGACCCGCTGGAGACGGACAAGAGCGCTCTGATCTGTGCCGCGGGCGAGGAGATCAACCCGGTGGTCGCCGCTCGCATCGTGGATGTCGGTATTGAACGGGTGCACATTCGTTCCGTGCTGACCTGCGAAAGCGAGAAAGGCATTTGCGCCAAGTGCTACGGCCGCAACTTGGCGACCGGCGAATTGCCGTTCGAGGGCGATCCGCTCGGGATCATTGCGGCGCAGTCCATCGGCGAGCCGGGCACTCAGCTCACGATGCGCACGTTCCACTACGGCGGCACGGCGGCGGCGTCATTCAAGCAACCCGAGATCAAGGCGCGCGTGGGCGGCGTACTCCGTCTGGCCGAGGTGCGTTACGTGGAGCAGAAAGACGGTGGGTTCGTGGTCCTGAACAAGAACGGGGCCGCGGTGCTGGAGAATGATGAGGGCCTGGAGGTCGAGCGCTATGAACTCATTCCCGGCGCGGTGATCTCCAGGGCCGAGGGCACGAAGATCCGCAAGGACGAGCTCTTTGTGAAGTGGGATCCGTACAATGTGCCGATCATCACCAAGACGGCAGGGCGTCTCGAATACCGCGACCTCATCGAAGGCGTGACGATGAAGCGGGAGATCAGCGATGCCAGCGGCATGGAGGAGACGACGGTGCTGGAGCACCGCGAAGATCTGCACCCGCAGTTGGTGATCCTCAATGATCAGGGCGAGATGATTGACCACTACAGTCTGCCGGCGAATGCACACATCATGGTGATTGAAGGGACGCCCGTCAGCGCGGGTGAGACTCTTGCCAGGACGCCGCGTCAGAGCGTCCGTACCAAGGATATCACCGGTGGGTTGCCGCGTGTGGCGGAATTGTTCGAAGCGCGTCGCCCGAAGGAGGCGGCGGAGATCGCCCGTATTGACGGGGTGGTGGAACTGGGCAAGATCGCGCGCGGCAAGCGGTCGATCATTATCCGCGACCCCGAGAATGACCAAATCGAGGATCACGTGATCCCGGCAGGGAAACGCGTTGTGGTCTTTAACGGTGACTTTGTGCGCAAGGGGCAACCCCTGACCGACGGTGCGGTGGTGCCCCAGGAGATTCTGGAGGTCTGCGGTCCCCAGGACCTGCAGGAGTATCTGGTCAACGAGGTGCAGGAGGTATACCGACTGCAGGGCGTGGAGATCAATGACAAGCATATTGAGATCATCGTCCGTCAGATGATGCGCAAGGTACGAATCACCGATCCTGGAACGACGAAATTTCTCTTCGGCGAGTCGGTGGACCGCCGGGAGTTCCTGGAGGAGAACCAGCGCGTTGTGGCCGAGGGCGGCCAACCGGCCGAGGCCCAGCCCATTCTGCTGGGGATTACGAAGGCATCCCTGGAGACCGACAGCTTCATTTCGGCAGCCTCGTTCCAGGACACGACCCGCGTGCTGACGGAGGCGGCGACTCTGGGCAAGGTGGACCAGTTGCGCGGTTTCAAGGAGAATGTGATCATGGGCCACCTGATTCCAGCCGGCACCGGTTACTGGAAGATGCGTCGAATCACGCTCGAAGGGACGGCGCCGCCTGTCGAGTCGGCAGCGGAATTGCTGCAAGGCGTGGCCAGCGAAGGGACTGCAGCGGTGAAGACGGCCGCGGAGAAGACGGCAGAAGCCCGGCGCGTGCTGGACTTGTGATTTGGCTGCGATTACTGCTGGGAATGTGGTCTGGTTCCGCTTGAATAGGGCGGGAATGGAAGTAGATTATTTGTCTTTTGTGCGCCAACAAGAACGAGGATAGGTTCGATGCCGACAATCAACCAGTTGGTCCGCAGCGGTCGCCGGCCCAAAGAGCGCAAGAAGCGTACTCGTGCTTTGGCGGCGTGCCCCCAGCGGCGTGGCGTGTGTTTGCAGGTTACGACGCGAACACCCAAGAAGCCCAATTCCGCCTTGCGTAAGATTGCCCGTGTCCGTCTCACGAACGGCCAGGAAGTCACGGCCTACATTGGCGGTGAGGGTCACAACCTCCAGGAACACAGCGTGGTTCTGGTCCGGGGTGGACGCGTTCCCGATCTGCCGGGAGTCCGCTACCATATAGTCCGTGGTTCGCTGGATTGTCTCGGAGTGGAAGCCCGACGGCGCAGTCGTTCGAAGTACGGGGCCAAGAGGCCAAAGGCGCCGAAGGCGACCTCCTGAGGTCGGCACCGCCGGCCGCCGGGGAACCGCTTGGAGACATGCGGTGAGTGAGGTCCCGGACCTTTCCGTTCTTCCCGGGGTGATAACGAAACGCATAACGGCAGGAAGATTGGGCAGTTAGCGATGAGAAGACGACGTGCGGAAAAGAGGCAACTGACACCGGACATTCGCCACAACAGTGAGTTGGTGGCGCGGATGATTAACACGGTCATGGAGCGTGGCAAGAAGAGCACCGCCCAGGGCATCGTGTACGGTGCGCTGGATCAGATCAAGCAGCGCAAGAAGGATGTGGACGCATTGGAGGTGTTCCTGCAGGCGCTGGAGAACGCGAAGCCTCGTGTTGAGGTCAAAAGTCGACGCGTGGGTGGAGCGACCTATCAGGTGCCGGTAGAGGTATCTCCGGACCGGCAAGTTGCCGTGGCGATGCGATGGATACGTGATTTTGCGCGTGGGCGGAAGGGCAAGCCGATGGAAGAGTCCTTGGCTGCAGAACTCCTCGATGCCTACGATAACACCGGCAATGCCATCAAGAAGCGGGACGATACGCACAAGATGGCGGCTGCCAACAAGGCATTTGCTCACTACCGGTGGTAGGATTTCAGCAGATTGGGTTGTTTTCCTCAAGGAGTCGTTGCTGTTCGGAGCAACGGATAGGTTCAAAGAGTCTATGATAGACGTCGAAGCCAAGACCAGTCCGGCGACCGAATCAGAGGGACGTGACGTTCCTCTTTTGCGGGTGCGCAATATTGGTATCATGGCTCACATCGACGCCGGCAAGACCTCGCTGACCGAGCGGATTCTGTACTACACCGGGGTTAATTACCGCATGGGTGAAGTCCATGAGGGCACAGCCACCATGGACTGGATGGTGCAGGAGCAGGAGCGCGGCATCTCCATCACCAGTGCGGCAACGTCGTGTCTTTGGCGCGGGTGTCGCATTAACGTGATCGACACTCCCGGCCATGTGGACTTTACCGCTGAAGTGGAGCGATCCCTGCGGGTTTTGGACGGCGCGGTGGCGGTATTCTGCAGCGTGGGCGGCGTGCAGCCGCAGTCGGAAACGGTCTGGCGTCAGGCGCGCAAGTACCGGGTTCCCGTCATGGCGTTTGTAAACAAGATGGACCGCACCGGGGCGGACTTTACGCGAGTGGTGCATCAGATTCGGGACCGCCTTGGCGTGACCCCCGTTCCAATTCATATCCCCATCGGCAGCGAAGGCCAGTTCTCGGGCGTTGTGGACGTGATCACTTCGGAAGCCTTGGTGTTTGAGGAACAAGACTTGGGAGTGACCGTGCACCGCCAGCCGGTGCCCGAGCACATGCGTCTGGCGCTGCTCCAGGCCCGTGAGTACATGGTCGAATGCCTGGCGGAAACCGACGATGTGATCATGGAGCGATTCCTTGCGGATCAGGAACCGGGACCGGACGAACTGCGAAAGGCGTTGCGGCGTGCAACTCTGGCCGGCGGCGTTGTCCCCGTGGTTTGCGGCAGCGTTCTGAAGAACAAGGGAGTGCAGCCCGTCCTGGACGCCGTGATCGACTATCTGCCTTCGCCGCTGGACATTCCGCCCGTCCCCGGCGTTGACCCTGACACGGAGCAGGCTGTCACCTGTAAAGCGGGGGATAACGAACCGTTTGTCGCTTTGGCTTTCAAACTCATGGCGGATCCGTACGCGGGCAAGTTGGTGTTTTTCAGGGTTTACAGCGGGACCGCAAAGCGGGGCATGATCGTTCACAACCCGAGAACCGGGAAGCGGGAGCGATTGGGCCGTCTGATGCAGATGCACGCGAACCACCGCGAGGATCGCGAGAAGGTTTTCAGTGGTGATATCGCCGCTGTCGTGGGATTGGGGAATGTGCGCACGGGCGACACGTTGTGCGAACCCAGCAAGCCGATCCTCCTGGAGTCGGTTACCTTCCCCGAGCCGGTGGTCAGTATGGCGATCGAACCCAAGACGTCGGGGGATCGTGACAAGCTGATCCTGGCGTTGGAGCAGTTGGCGCTTGAGGATCCCACATTCCGGGTACGCACGGATCGGGAGACGGGACAGACGATCGTCTCCGGAATGGGCGAACTCCACTTGGACATCATCCGGGACCGGGTTTCCCGAGAGCACAATGTTGAGGCCAACGTCGGCAAACCGGAGGTCTCCTACCGCGAGACGCTGACCTGCGCGGCGGAAGCCAATACGAAGTTTGTGCGCCAGACGGGCGGTCGGGGGCAATACGGGCACGTTGTGATTCGTGTGGAACCCCGCCCCCGAGGGCACGGGATCACGGTCGAAAACAAGGTGGTGGGAGGCCGGATTCCGAAAGAGTTCCATCAGGCGATTGAGCACGGGTTGCGGGAGACCACGGAAGCAGGGATCCTTGCGGGGTATCCGATGGTCGATCTCCACGTGGACGTGCTGGACGGGTCCTATCACGCGGTAGACTCATCAGACTTGGCGTTCAAGATCGCGGCTTCCATGGCCTTGAAGGAGGCTGCGCGCAAGGGCAAGCCGATCTTGCTGGAACCGATCATGGCCACGGAAGTGACCACGCCCGAGGAGTATCTGGGCGATGTGATCGGTGATTTGTCCTCGCGTCGAGGACACATGACCGAGGTGGAGGCACGGGCTCAGAGTGTGCGCGTGGTGGCACGCGTCCCGTTGATGACGTTGTTCGGGTATGCAACGGCTCTCCGATCGCTCACCAAGGGGCGCGCGGAATTCGTGGCCGAACCTTCGCACTTTGAGCGGGTCCCGGAGAGCATTCAGAAAGAGATACTGGAAGAGGTTTGAGGCGGAATGGCGAACAAACAGGTCATACGCATTCGGTTGCAGGCTTACGACCATCGTGTGCTGGATCAGTCCACGAAGGAAATCGTCACCACAGTGCGCAGGACGGGAGCGCAGATTGCCGGTCCGGTGCCGTTGCCGACCCGGATTGAGCGGTTCTCCGTGAACCGGTCCCCGCACGGGGACAAGAAGTCCATGGAGCAGTTTGAGATCCGCACCCACAAGCGGCTTTTGGACATTATCAGTCCGACGGTGAAGACGGTGGACGAGTTGAAGAAGCTCAACCTTCCGGCGGGCGTGGATATCAGCATCAAGATCTAGCCGGTTGGGCGGAGAGTATTTGGACGGCAGTGGCGCAGTGGCGCAGCGGAGGTCACGAGATGAAGGGCATTTTGGGCCGGAAACTGGGTATGACCCAGAGATATGCCAAGGATGGCACGTTGGTTCCAGTCACGGTTGTTGAGGCTGGCCCGTGCAAAGTCCTGGCGCTCCGGACGCGCGAGAAGGACGGGTATTCCGCCCTGCAGATCGGGTTTGGCCAGCGTAAGGCCAAGAACGTTCCGCGTGCCGTCAAGGGGCACGTCAAGGCGGCTGGGTTGGCGGAGACGCCGCCGGAGCGTATCCGCGAGATTCGGCTCGCAGAGGACCCGACGTGTGCGGTGGGCGACACAATTAAGGCTGACGTCTTTGCGGCCGAAGACATTGTGGATGTCGTGGCCCACACCAAGGGGAAAGGCTTCCAGGGCGCTGTGAGGCGTTGGGGCTTCAGTGGTGGTCGCGCCAGTCACGGACGGGGCGGACTGCGTCGGACGGGTTCAGTCGGCATGAAGGCGCAGCCTGGAAGGATTTACAAGGGCCGCAAGATGCCGGGCCACATGGGGAATGCGCAGCGAACGGCGCAGAACCTCAAGGTTGTGGAAGTTCGAGCCGATGAGGACGTAATGATGATTCGCGGGTCGGTTCCCGGCCCGAACGGCGGTATTGTGGTAGTGCGCAGTGCGCGCAAGAGCAAGACGGCACGATAGGGTGGTGATTATGTCGACGACGTTGCCCATATTTGACAAGAGCGGCTCCCAGATTGGGGGCTTGGACCTGAGTCCGGCTTGGCTGGAACGGGAAAAAGGCGACCAGGCGGTACACGACAGTGTTGTCGCCTGCTTGGCGGGAATGCGGGCGGGGACTGCCTCGACGAAGACGCGCGGGAAGGTCAGGGGCGGCGGTGCCAAGCCCTGGCGCCAGAAAGGGACTGGTCGGGCGCGTGCCGGAAGTAACCGGAGCCCGGTGTGGCGAGGCGGCGGCATTATCTTCGGGCCTATCCCTCGCAGTTTTGCGAAGCACGTCAACCGCAAGGTTGAGAAGCTAGCCATGCGGCGTGTTTTCACCGAGCGTTTGGACGAGAATGCGGTGATTGTCGTTGACGACGTGGTGCTAGACACCCCAAAGACGAAGGGGCTGACGGCGCTGCTGAAGACGCTTGGCGCCGGCGTAGACGCGTTGGTGTTAGTGGATAAGGTTGAGGATAACGTGCGCCTCGCCGCCCAGAATCTTCCCAGTGTGAGGCTGATGACGGCCGTCACGGTGAATCCGTACTGGATGCTGTTGTACAAGAAAATTGTGGTCACCCGGGCAGCTTTGGAGGTGTTGGGTGGGCGCATTGGGGCAAGGGAGAAGGCAGAATGATGGATCCGTACAAAATCATCCATACGGTCCTTGTGACTGAGAAGGGGACGGAGTTGGCGGGGTCGCTGAACAAGTACACCTTCAAGATTGCGTGTGATGCCAACAAGCGTCAGGTCCGCAAGGCGGTTGAGTCCCTGTTTGACGTCAAAGTATCGGCCGTGAACGTGATGAACCGCTTGGGGAAGCGCAAGCGCTTGCGGAGTTCCAAGTACGGCAAGCGGCCTGACTGGAAGAAGGCAGTGGTGACGTTGAAAGAGGGCACCATCGATATCATGTAGGTTCCCGGAGGCGGCAAGATACCGGGCAACACAGCGGAACAGGCGAGGCGTTAGACCATGGGCATCAAGACATTTCGACCGACTTCTCCGGGATTGCGCCAGATGGCGTTGCCGGATTTCTCGGAACTGAGCCGGCGCACTGCTGAGCGGTCGTTGACTGTCGGCAAGCGTTCAACGGGCGGCCGGAACAACCACGGTCACGTGACGACGCGGTTCCGTGGCGGCGGTGTGAAACGGGCCTACCGCAAGATCGATTTCCGCCGTGATAAGGATGGGATCCCCGCCAAGGTGGCGCACATTGAATACGACCCGAATCGTTCGGCACGGATCGCTCTGTTGCATTATGTGGACGGGGAGAAGCGGTATATTCTGTGCCCTGTGGGATTGCAGTGTGGTGCCACGGTTATGAGCGGCCCCAAGGCCGAATTCAAGCCTGGGAATTCCATGGCGTTGCGGGACATTCCGATGGGGTTGGAGATCCACAATGTCGAGCTTTGCCCCGGACGGGGTGGGGTTCTGGCCAGGAGCGCCGGCCAGACCGCGTTGCTGCGCGCCAAGGAGGGCTCTCACGCGCAGGTCAAGCTTCCGAGCGGTGAGATCCGCCTGGTTCACTTGGATTGCCGCGCGACCATCGGTCAGGTTGGTAATCTGGAGCGTGCCGGGTTGGCCTACGGCAAGGCAGGGAAGCGGCGCTACCTTGGGCGCCGGCCGCACAGCCGCGGCGTCGCCATGAATCCGATTGACCATCCGATGGGCGGCGGTGAGGGGCGAACCAGCGGCGGCGGCCATCCGCGTTCACCGTGGGGGCAGTTGGCGAAGGGCTACAGAACCCGCAACAAGCGGAAAACATCGTCCAAGTTCATTGTGCAACGGAGGAAGAAGTAGTGAGCAGGTCCGTTAAGAAGGGGCCTTTTGTTGACGCCCACCTCATGGAGAAGGTGCTGAAGACCAACGTCAGTGGTCTGAAGAGGATCATTAAGACGTGGTCGCGCCGTTCCATGATCATGCCCGAGTTCGTCGGGCATACATTCTCCGTTCACAACGGCAAGGCCTTCGTGAACGTGTTTGTGACGGAGAACATGGTGGGGCACCGTTTGGGCGAGTTCTCCTTGACCCGGACATTCCGATCACACGGAAACGTCAGCGGCCGCTAGGCGAGTGTCTGGTACTTGCTGCCTTGGCGCTTGGTCATGTCGATTTCGCCCACGTTCTTGTTGTCTTTGGTTCATGAATGCCTCGGATCGCCAAGGTGTTCATGACCTAAGATGATTTGTGATCTGTTTTCTTAGCAGGCGGATCACTTACTCTCTTTCCTTACGTTTACTGGCGCACCAACCTGAGCTGCCCGTGGCAAAGACTGCGGTGGGACACTCGGATGCCGTTGGTCAGAATTTCCGGACTGGTCGGGCGTTTCTTTGTGCCGCAGTGCCCGCCTGGAAAGGGCAAGAAGCACGACTGCGCCGACTGCCAGTTCTGTCAGTGGTGCACTGACGACCGGTGCGCGGCCTGCCGGTCAGGCGGTGAGTGCTGCAAGCGCAAAGCCCCGGTTGGCGTGAAACGCCAGGTCTCCGGCGGAACCCGCCGACACTAACCTGATCCCCGGGAAAGGAACTCACTCACGGTGTCGCGTCGCGCACGGGCGGGTCAGCAGTGCCTGCCCGTGAACGTGCGAAGGGGTACGCCATGGGCCCGGACGAGCAGGGAAGCAGGGACCCGGTTGCCGACTACTCCTGGCAGCGCGTGGTGTTGGGCGCCCTCTTGGTTCTGATTGTCATGGGCGGGTTGTCGTTTGGTTACCAAATGGGCGTTCGTCTGTTCTCGTTCTGGAGTGCCCCTGGTGCCTTCTACGGGAAGCTGCCCGGCATCGTGTCTGCCTCGATTCCGCTGAGCAAGCTGCCCGGGCCTCCGAGGACGGAGGAGCCGTCCTTCGTGCTGGACGATGCGAACTCGCAGGGGATGACGGGGGTGGATGACCCGGAGAACGAACGGTGGTGTGACATTGCCGGTAATTTCTACTCCGCTGATTTTGTCAGGCGCTTCAGCTACGCTCGTCCTCTGAACGGGCGGCCCGTCGTTCGCGTCCGGATACAGGTACGGGGGGCGACGTTGGCAGGTCGTGTTGAAGCACAGGGGCTCAAGCCGAACTTTGCCTATCAGCTGAAGCTACGCGGGGACTATGCGGCGAGGGACAACTTCGAGACCATCGGCCGGTTGGGCCGATGGCGCCTGCCTGGCCATGGGACGAATTACTCCGACCAGGACTATGAAAACTGCGCTGAAAAGTCGCGCATCGAGGCCTACATTCTTTTTGATTTCTTCGTGACGGATCGCGAAGGGTGTGCCGTTCGTGATTTTGCTCTTGACAGCAGTCTGCACGTGATCTGGAACGCGGGTCGGCAGCGGGCGCCCGACGATGAAAATGCTTTGGTGCCGGCGGTCGTCTGCGCAGAGAATCCTGCGACCTATTCAGTCCCCAAGGTGAGGCGGTCCGTGGAGTTTCTGTGGGCGGAGCGGGAAACGTGTCGGTACCGTCGGGGGGACGAGTCCATGCGGCTCCCGCCCGGTATGTATCGGGCCCGTTTGGCGCTCACGGAAGAGAGTTTTCATGCCACGGGCAACGATGGGGGGCACTGGGGAACTGTCTTTGAGGTCCCGGTGCAATTTGAGATTCTGGCCCCCTGAAATGGTCGCCCTCTCGGGGAACCTTGGTGGGCGGTGGATCGGGCGACTCGCATGGAGTACATTGAGTGTGCTGCCTGTGGAACGGGACGCCGATCTTGGTGGGCCGGTGAAAGGCGGGCAGGGCTGTGCAGCCGCAGGCACAGAGTCTGCGTTGAACAGGGCTTATGTCCGAGCTCAGATGGAACGGATGGCGTCATGCATGAGTCACTTGCGGAACGGCGTCAGGAACTGGTCGACCTTTTCCGCTCGGCGCAAAGCGAGGCGGAATTGGACACTCTGCTGGAGGGCGTGTTGACGCCTCAGGAGATTGAGGAAATCTCGCTGCGGTGGCGTTTGATGACGCGCCTTGTCAGCGGTCAGACGCAGCGCCAGATCAGCAAGGAACTCGGGGTCAGTCTTGGCACCATTTCCCGCGGGTCCAGATTGCTGCAGTATGGCCCGCCGAGATTTCGTGACTACGTGGAGCGCCGGTCACGGTCATCCTGAGGAGTGTCGGGAGGCGGTGCGGGCATGGCAGCCGGGAAAAAGCGATCTTCCGTCGGCAAGACAGGGCGTGTGATCTACGCTGCGAGCGAGAGCTGCGCAGATCTGCTTTTTGCGACCGGGTTGCTGGCGCCGGACGCGTTCTTTTGGTTTGAGATCCCAGGGCAGGCCGGTGTGGTTCTTTCGCCCCTCGAGGTTGGGCGTGGCCAGAAGCAAGTCAAGAGTGACCTACGAGTGATGTCCCTTGACCAGGCCAGGAGCGAGTGGCGCGTTCCTGATGGCAAGACCACGCCCGAGGCGCTGATCTCCGGGCTGGCCCGTCACACCGGGATTGACGTCTGGGAGGTCCCGGTTGACTTTCCTCTCGCTTTGGCCCGTAGTCTTCAGCGCGCGGGAGTGAGGTTGCGGCCGGTCCGGGATTTCTTCCCGGCGCGAGCACGAAAGACCGCCCAGGAGGTGGAGCACATCCGGGAGGGGGTTCGGTTGGCCGAGGCTGGTCTGAGTCGGGCGATTGAGGTCGTCGGGCAAGCCAAGGTGACAGCGGACGGGAAACTCTGCTGGCGCGAGGACCTGTTGACCGCGGAGATACTGCGTGGCGAGATTGCCGCGGAGGTGGCCCGCCTGGGGGGCATGGCGGCGCGTACGATCGCGGCTTCCGGGCCTCAGGGCGCTGATCCGCACCAGGTCGGGTCGGGTCCCATCCGTGCTGGCGATCCGATCGTGCTGGACATTTTCCCGCGCGTTGATACCACCGGATACTTTGGGGATTTGACCCGAACGGTAGTGAAAGGGACGCCGTCGGAAATCGCGCTACGGGCATACCGGGCCGTACGCGAAGCACAGCAGAGGGCGATTGATACCGTCAAGGCCGGGGTGAAAGTCGCGGCGGTGCACGGTGCCGCGAAAGCGGCCCTTGACGCCGCGGGATTCCAGACTGACACGACCGCCTCGCCGCCCCACGGCTTCATCCACGGGACGGGGCACGGCCTGGGGCTGGAGATCCATGAGGCGCCCCGCGTGGGTGACCGCACGGAGGCGGTGCTGGAAGAGGGCCACGTCATCACCATTGAGCCGGGCCTGTACTACTCCGATTGGGGCGGCGTACGGCTTGAAGACGTGGTGGTAGTCCGTCACGGCGGTTGCGACAATCTCACCTCCGCCGGTTTCCAGTTTCAGGTTGACTGATCCGGTTCCGCCGATTCCAGGATTTCGCTTGGCAGATGGTGGATTAGATTGGTCAACCCATCGAATTTGAAGTCCATGTCGATGACGGCGACAATCTCGTCCTGTGCGTTCTTGATTGGGTATGCAATGGTCAGGATCAGGATCCCCGTAAATCGGGAGAAATACAGATCGGAGTAGTACGGTTGGCCGGTGTCGAGGACGTCCCGGAACCACTCGCGTTCCGAGAAGTCTTCGTTCAGCAATGACCGGAATAGTCCCTTCTCGCCGCGTTGCGTGTGCACCTGTGAGATTCGGTGCCCCTGCAGGTCGGTGATCGTCAGGAGCTGAATGGCGGATTCTTCCTTGATGGCGTTCTGAAGGAATTTCTTGACTCGTTCCGGCGCCAGGGACTGGATTTCGGGGGCGCCGGTGATCAGTTCGGCTAGCAGTTCAGCCTTCCGGACCGCCTCTTTCTTAACCTTCGTGAAATCGGACTCGAACAACCGGGGCACATGGTGCTTGGCCTGGGCAATCATTTCCTCTGAAGAGATCGCCGTGGTGCGGCCTTGCTCGTACTGCTCCATGATCCACTCGTAGATTCGCCGCACCCCGGGATGTCGCTTGCCGATGGCTTCGTACTCGCCTGCCGGATGCTGAGTCGCGTACTGGTTGAGCCACTGGGCGACGCCGGCCAGCCCTGATTTGTCCGTCACCATGATATGAATGGGCCGGTTCAGAATCTTTTCGGTGTCGAAGATGTTGTAGATCTCGGGGTTCTTCAGGATACCGTCGGCATGGATGCCTGCCCGCGTTGTGTTGAACTCCTCGCCGACGAACGGATAGTTGCTGGGGATTTCCGCCTTGACCACGTCCCGGTAGTACTCGGCGATCTCTGTGATCACCCGGGTTTCGATCCCGCAGTCTTCACCTTTCAGCCCGATGTACTCGATAATGGCCCCCTCCAGCGGCGGGTTGCCGCACCGTTCGCCGTAGCCCAGCAAAGAGGCGTTCAGAGCCGAGCAGCCGTACAGCCACGCGGTAGTTGCATTCGCGTGTACTTTATGGAAATCGTTGTGGCCGTGCCACTCGAGTCGCTCCGCGGGGACTCCCGCCTCAAACCGGAAGGCGTGAACCAGTTTCGGCACGCTTCGGGGCAGGGCGGCGCCCGGATAGGAGACTCCGTAGCCGAGTGTGTCGCAAAGGCGGATCTTGATGGGAATGCCACTCTCTTCGGACAACTTCATCAGTTCCTCGGCGAAGGGGAGGCAGAAGCCGTAGATGTCGGCTCGCGTCAGATCCTCGAAATGGCACCGTGGGATAATTCCTTCGGCCAGGGCTTCCTTCACGGTCCCGAGGTATTCGTCCATGACCTTGCGGCGGTTCTTCTTGAGCTTAAGAAAAATGTGGTAGTCCGATACGGACGTCAGGATTCCGGTCTCCTTCAGTCCGAGGGCCCTGACCAGCTTGAAGTCCTCCGGGTTGGCTCGAATCCAACCCGTGACTTCCGGGTACCGGCAGCCCAATTCCAGGCAGCCTTCGATCGCTCGGCGATCGCGTTTGCTGTAGATGAAGAATTCGCACTGGCGGATGACGCCGTTCGGTCCCCCCAGCCGGTTCATGAGCCGGTAGAGGTCCACAATCTGTTCCGGCGCATAGGGGGGGCGGGCCTGCTGCCCGTCACGGAACGTCGTGTCGGTGATCCAGATGTCATCCGGCGGGACGGGCATGGTGATTTTGCCGTCAAAGATCACCTTCGGGATCTGGTTGTAGGAGAACTGGTCGCGAAAGAGTTCCGGTTCTTCGACGTCCACGAGCGCGAACCGGTGCGGCGCCAACTGCGCCAGTCTGAACGGCCCTTTCCCCCCCGTGTCTGTCGCCGGGACCGCTCGGATGCTTCCACCTCTGCCAACGCGTTCACCGGTTTTTCGCATTATCCAGCCCTGCCTTTCGTTGATTCCATCGTTCACTATAGCACAGGACAACACTTTTCCATGTTCGTCGGTAATGCGTCAGAAGCTGTGAAAAAATCGACCGCAAGGCAGCGTCGATTGTCCTGGAGGGCGGGTTCTCCACAACCCACCAGCCCCGGTTACGGAGAACCGGGGCCCCATGTCGGGTGCGTCGGCACGGGGTGCCGATTTTTTCACAGCTTCTGACGCATTACGTTCGTCGGACATGAATATTGCATTGTTCCGCACGATCATGTCAAATTCATGTACGCTGGACGTCTGGAAAGTGAGTTTGGTCATGTGTAAGGGGGGGAGTGGCTGCTATGGCCATCTGCCGCAGTTTCGGCGTCAGGCGGGTGGAAAAACCGGTGGTAGCGGGTATGGTGTTTGGACGGTGTTGAGGCCGTTCCAGAGTCACGAGCAGCGGCCGGGACATTCGGGCGCCGTTGTAGACAACCGACATGTGACCAGGCTGTCACTTTACATATGTCTGCCGAAGCCACATCTTCTGTCATCAACAGTTGGGACACGGTCCGCTACGAGCTTCTGAACACTCGGATCTGCGATCTGCACTTGCGCATTCGCGGGTCTCCGGTCGAGCCGTTCGTGCGGCGTCTGTTCCGGGAGTTCGCGCTCAAGCGGATGGTGTATAGGCCCCGCCTGTACCTCACCGACAGTTGGGGGTGCCCCAATGAGGTCCCGTTGATCGGCATTCCGTTCTACCTTGCCGACAAGAGCCTTTCCCGCCTCGAACTCGAACAGACCGGCGAGATCGAGGATGGCAAGATGATCACGATGCTCTTGCGGCATGAGGCGGGCCATGCCGTGAACTACGCCTATCGGCTCTGGGAATATCCGGGGTGGACGGAGATTTTTGGGCGCTTCCGCATGCCGTACCGTGACGTATTCGAGCCGAGGCCGTCGAGCCGGCAGTTCGTGCGGCACCTGGTGACACACCAATACCGGTGGACCTATGCACAGAAACACCCGGACGAGGACTTTGCCGAGACGTTTGCCGTCTGGTTGACACCGCGTTCCGGGTGGCAGCGCCGGTACGGCAACTGGCCGGCGATCCGCAAGTTGCGGTACGTGGCCAACCTGATGCAGCAGATTCGCGGGTCACAGCCTGTCTGCGCGGGGGGGCGCCCTCTGTACCCGGTTGAGAGCCTGAGCATGCGGTTGGCCGAGCACTACGGCGAGAGGGCTGACAGGTTCAGGGCTTCGGCCTTTGGCTATGTCGATGACAAACTGCGCGAGTTGTTTCCGCCGTTCGAAGCGTCCGATGGGATGGAGGCGCATCGCATGATCCGCAAGTGCCGGCGGCAGTTGATCCGCCGCGTTCTGCGGTGGGCCAGGATGGACGAGGAGGACGTGGGGCTGATCCTGCGGAAACTGGAAGACCGCGCCCGGGAGTTGAACCTCCGCTACCCGCGTGGGCAGGCGCATGACATACTGCTCGACCTTACGGCCGTTACCACTGCCCTGGCCATGGATTTCGGCTATACCGGCCGGTTCGGCCAATGAAGTGCGGTCTTCCCCTTCGGGGTGGACGTCATCCCATGGGGATGTCTACACCGAAGGGTGTCCGTTCCAGGGCGGCGTCGAGGATCATCTGGAGCAGTCGCGGATAGGAGATGCCAGCTGCCTCGGCGCAGCGCGCCAGGCCAATCCCCTCTTCGAGCGAGGCGTTGCAGTTCACTTCCAGCACGCGGGGTGTGCCGGCCTCGTCAAGCCGAATATCCACCCGGCCATACCCCCAGCCGTTCACCGCACGGAAAGCGCGTAACGCCGTGGCACTGATCTGCCGGGCCAGTTCGGCATCGACCGCGGCTGGGCAGATCACCGATGTCTTCTGGTATTCGACGCTGTTCTCGAGGAACTTGGCGGCATAGGACATGATGGGTGGAATACCAGGGGGCAGCTTCTCGTAGCAGACCTCGGCGAAGGGCATTACACGCAGGCGCCGTCCCCCGACGATGCCGACGTTGAACTCACGCCCGGGGAGGAATTTCTGCACCAGCGCCGGCTGTCCGTACGTTTCGAGAATGTGTCGCACCTTGCCCCGGAGCGCGCGTTTCGAGTGAACCACCGAGTCTCGTTCCAAGCCGATGCCGGAGTGCTCCTGTGCCGGTTGCACGATCATGGGGAAGTGCCACTTGTGCCGGTCGATCTCCGCACCTGTCTCAATCAAGCGCGTGTCGGGAGGAATGTTGATTCCGGCTCCATGCAACAGGCTGGAGGTCATGTATTTGTAGCGACAAAGCCCGAGCGCGAGAGCCCCGGCTCCGGACAAGGGCAGGCCCATCATCTGCACCAGCGCTGCGACTCGCATTTCATACAGGGCGCCGTGGATGACATCGTCATACTGGTTGAAGACCACGTCCGGGCGTAGCAGCCGCAGCCGTCGCTGGAAGGCCCACATATTGTCGGCAAGGGGGACGACCGTGACGGTGTGTCCCAGGCTGCGCAGCGTCCGGCCCATGCCGCGCACCATGCGTCGGAGGTCAGCGGTGCCACCCCTGTCCTCCGCCAGTTCCGGGGTGTTCGGTTGCAGCGAGTTGTAGATCAGAGCGACTTTCAACAGTTTCACAGAGGACCCCCACCGTTGGTTCGGCCATCGAGTCTGGCCTCACTATACCGAACCCCCGAGCCATTTTCCAGCCGTTCTCCGCGAAGCGGGTTGGCTTTGGCACGCTATCGTGGGTGCTCGGGTCGCGTGCTTCGCGGGGCCGGGGGGAGAAGGGGGGGGCTCTCAGGGCTGTTTCAAGATCTGGCGCCGCGTCTCGGAAGGCCACACCTCCGCGCACACCTGGTAGGGGCGGCCTGTCCTCAGGCCGCCCCCCCCCCGGCGTGGGGACACGCCGGGGGTACTCGCGGCCCGCGACGGTCACGAATCTTGAAACAGCCCTGGGGGGCTCTGAGCGACGGGAACCAACGTCCCCGTGCCGGGTCTAAGAGCGGGTGTGTTTGGTGGTTGCGGAAAATAGAGCCCGTCCCGTCTCAAGGGCTGGGACATAGTGACTCCTGTCGGTCGCCGTCCCGTGGCGGGACGGCGGCGGAAGGAGAGAGTTTGGGGCCGTCATTCGGGTGGCGGCGCTTGATTCGGTGGCGGACACATGTACGGTCACCACGCAGGTTGAGTGACTCACCGCAGCACGGTCAGAAGGAGATGCGATCATGCCGGTTGATGTGAAGCAGATTGGCGAGCGTGTGGCAAAGGAAAGTGCGCTTCTGGCGAAGATTCGGGACGAGATTCGACGGGTCATCGTCGGACAGGAGATGCTCATCGACCGTCTGGTGCTGGCCTTGCTGTGCAACAACCATGTGCTCATTGAGGGCGTCCCGGGCTTGGCCAAGACGCTGTCGGTGACTACGCTGGCCAGAACGATCCAGGCGTCGTTCCAGCGGATTCAGTTCACTCCCGACCTGTTGCCGGCTGACGTGGTCGGCACGCTCATCTACAACCCGAAGAGCGGCGAATTTACGCCCAAGCGCGGTCCCATTTTTGCGAACATCGTCCTTGCCGATGAGATCAACCGGGCGCCGGCGAAAGTCCAGAGCGCACTGCTGGAAGCGATGCAGGAACGGCAGGTCACCATCGGCGACACGACCTACAAGCTGGAGGACCCGTTCATGGTCCTTGCGACCCAGAACCCCATCGAGCAGGAGGGGACGTATCCCCTGCCCGAAGCGCAGGTGGACCGGTTCATGCTCAAGCTGAAGGTCACCTATCCGAAGCGGGACGAGGAACTGAAGATTCTGCGTGCGATGGCCACGTCCACGCCCCGGTTCGACGTGGCGCCGGTGGTCTCTCCGGCCGATATCCGCCGTCTGCGCGCCCTGGCGGATGATGTTTTCATGGACGAGAAGATCGAGGAGTACATCGTCAACGTCGTCGAGGCGACGCGCAATCCCGAGCAGGTCAAGCTCAAGATCAAGGACCTGATCCGTTACGGTGCTTCGCCGCGCGCGACCATCTACCTGGCGATGGCGGCCAAGGGGCATGCGTTGCTGCAGGGCCGCGGCTATGTGACGCCGCAGGACGTGAAATCCATCGCCATGGATGTGCTGCGGCATCGCCTCATCGTGACCTACGAGGCGGAAGCCGAGCAGAAGACCAGCGAAGATCTGATCACGCAGATTCTCGACACGGTACCCGTGCCATGATTCCCAAGGAACTGGCCAGCAAAATCCGCTACCTCCAGATCTACACCAGCAAAGCGGTCAACGACGTTCTTGCCGGCGAGTACGAGAGTGTCTTCAAGGGCTGCGGCATGGAGTTCGAGGAGGTCCGGGAGTACCAGCCCGGGGACGAGGTGCGCTCCATCGACTGGAACGTGACCGCGCGCATGGGTCATCCCTTCGTAAAGCGGTTCCGCGAGGAACGCGAACTGACCGTCGTCTTTTTGGTGGATCTTTCGGCGTCCGGCGCGTTCGGGACCTGCCGAAAGCTGAAGAACGAAGTGGCGGCCGAGTTGTGCGCACTGCTGGCTTTCGCGGCCATCAAGAACAAGGACAAGGTCGGCCTGATCATCTTCACGGACACGATAGAACTTTTCGTCCCGGCCCGCAAGGGCGTGTCACACGTGCTGCGTCTGATTCGCGAGTTGCTGAACTTCCGGCCACGGCAGACGCGGACCGCCATTGCTGAGGCCCTCGATTACCTGGGGCGCGTCATCACCAAACGGGCGGTCGTTTTCGTGGTGTCCGATTTCCTCGGCGAGAACTTCGAGCGCCCGATGCGTATCCTGGGCCGAAAGCACGACCTGATTGCGGTATCGGTGACCGACCCGCGCGAAGTCCGGTTGCCCGACATCGGCTTGATCGAACTTGAGGACGCGGAGACTGGCGAGTGCATCGTGATCGACACGGGCAGCGCCGGCGTGCGCCGGAAGTACGAGGCGCTGGGCCGGGAGCGGGGGGACGTTCTGGAGAAACTCTTCAAGTCCATGAAGGTGGACCAGATCGATATCTGCACCAGTGAGGATTATGTGCGCAAGCTGGTCTGGTTTTTCCGGACTCGCGAACGGCGGCGTCAGAACGCGTGACGGGCAGTGGCGCGTGACCTCCGGGACCGCGGCAGGGTGCTCGGGGCCGTCCCGGCCCGAGGCCCTCGGCCGGGGATCCGTCTTCGCGCGAGCAGCTTCGCCGGACAGAGCCGGCCGACGCACCCCGCTTCGGCGCGGGACGCGCCGAGCCACAGCGTCTGCGGGTGTGAGCGGGCGGCCGATGCGGAGTTTGGGTGGTTCCTTTCGGTGAGGCACGGGGCAAACTGCAGGAAGCGATGAGCGATGAGTGACAAGCTGGATTTCTCGCTGCCGGAACGCAAAGAGCCGCCTCGCGACCGCCAGGTCGCGGTCCGGGTGCTGTTGGTGTTGATCCTGCTGGCGGTGCTGGCCGACGTGGCGCTGTCCGCGCGTGGCCGCGCGCCGGCGACGCCGGACGGGGCCGGCGGGCCGTCCCTCTCCGCCGAGGCGCAGAAGGACTTGGCCTTGCGACTGGAGAACCAGGGCCTCAGCGTCGCCGCCGCCGAGGCCTGGGAGAAGTACCTCAGGACCGGCCGACCGGACGCGGTCACCTGCGCCAATCTGTGGTATCGCATCGGCAAGCTCCGCCAGGACGCCGAGCAGTTCGAGAAGGCCCTCGAAGGCTACTATCGCTCCGAAAGCTTCGCGAAACCGGCGGAACTCGGCCCTGAGATCGGGCGTCGGACTCAGGAATGCCTGGAGCGGCTCGGCAAGTTCGCGGCATTGCGTTACGAACTCACCGACCGGGTCAGTGCGAAGCCTGACGCCAAGGCTGCCGGTGACGAGGTGCTGGCCGAGATCGGGCCCGAGAAGATTACCAAGGCGGACCTGGACCGGCGCATCGAGGAGCAGATCGGGCGCCAGTTGGCGCAGTTCGCCTCCCAGTTGACGGAGGAGCAGCGCCGCCAGCAGAAGGAGGAATTGCTCAAGCGGTTTTCGACGGCACAGGAGCGTTTGCAGTACCTTCAGCAGTACGTGGCCGAGGAAGTGTTGTACCGCAGAGCTCGCGAGACGAAACTCGATCAGGACGCCGAGACGCGGGCTTTCCTGAAAGACATGGAGAAACAGATCCTGGCTCGGAAGGTCGTGGAGAAGGAGATGTCCGAGCAGATCAAGATCACGGGCGGAGATGTCGAGACCTACTACCAGGCGCACGCGCAGGAGTTCGTGCTGCCGGCCCGCGCGCGAGTCAGCCACATTCTCGTCGAGAACGAGGAGAAGGCCAAAGCGGTGCTCGAGAGCTTGAAGAACGGCGAAGCCTTTGACGCGTTGGCCAAGTCGCTGTCGCTGGATCAGGCCACGGCCGCCAGCGGTGGCGACATCGAAGGTTGGGTCGTCCAGGGCAATCCGGCCGTGCCTGGGATCGGGTCGCTTCCAGAAGCCGTGGTTCGTATCTTTTCGACCGACGCGGGCAAGGTGGCGGAGGTCCCCGTGAAAGGCGAGAAGGGCTATCACATCTTCAAGGTGCGCGAACGCGAGGCAGGGCGGCAGCGTCCGTTTGACGAGGCGAAGGACGAGGCCCACCGGGCCCTCCGAAGCCAGAAGGAGCAGGAGGTCCAGAAGCGCCTCCTGGAAGACCTCAAGCGCCAGTACGATGTGGTGGTCCACCTGGGGGCAGCGTCCGAGTCGAAGGGCGCGCCCGTTCAGAAACCCAAGGCCCAGCCAACTCCGTAGGTTGGGGGCCGCATTCTCGTGGGGTTCATGTCAGACTCCAGAGCAAAGAGTGGTGTTTCAGTTCCTCCGCCGCTCGGCGCGCGTCCGGCCCGCCGTTGCTGGCCGCCGTCTCTGCCGCTCGGGTTCCTTCTCCCTGTCTTCCTCGCTGCAGGAGTGCTCCTTTGCTCGTGCGCCGGGAACAAGAAGGGCGCCGATGCGCCGGCTGCGGCGCCGGAAGACACCGGCATCTGCAAGACGTACGAGCGCGGCCCGGTGACCGTGACGGTTCGCACCAACCGCAAGGAGGTCACGATTGCCGAACGGCTTGAACTGACGCTGGAAGCCGACGCCGAAGAGGGGCAGGAGGTGAAACTGCCGGCGTTTGGCGAAAAACTCGAGCAGTTCGGCATTGTGGACTATCGCACCTCGCAGCCTGAGTTGGTCGGGAAAGGCCGGGTGCGGTTGCGCAAGTCGTATGTTCTGGAACCCTTTCTTTCCGGTACCTACAAGATCCCGCCGATGACGGTGGAATTCTGGAAAAAGGGCGACGACGCCAATCCGCACCAGATCGAAACCGAGGAACTCGAGGTCCACGTCAAGTCGCTGCTGCCCGAGGACCTTTCCAACCTCACCATTGCGGACATTGCTCCCCCGCTCGAACTGCCGCGCCCGCCGTTGCGTTGGGCGTGGGGGGCGGTGGCGGTTGGGGTGCTGGTCGTCGGCCTGCTCTGGTGGTTGCTGTGGTGGGAGCACCGGCGGCGGCGCCCGGGCGAAATCGCGCACATCCCGGCGCACGAGATTGCCTACATGGAACTGCAGCGGCTCGTGTCAGAGAACCTGATCGAAAAGGGCGAGATAAAGCTCTTCTATCTGAAAATCTCCGGTGTCCTGCGTCGATATATTGAGAACCGGTTCCGCCTGCACGCGCCCGAGCGCACGACGGAGGAGTTCTTGGCGGAACTCGGCACGGGCGAGGTCCTGGAAGGCAAGCACCGAACACTGTTGCGGACGTTCTTGACTCACTGCGACTTGGTGAAGTTTGCCGAGCATCAGCCGAGCACGGCTGAGATCCAGCAGACGTTTGACAGTTGCAAGGCGTTCATTGCCGAAACGGAGGAGCCGGCACCAGGGAGCACACCAACCCATGCGGTTTGAGTCACCCTATGCTTTTCTGCTGCTGCTGCTGCTGCCGGCGCTGCTCTGGGTCTGGCACCGACGCCGGCACGGCGGCAGCATCCGTTTTCCCTCGACCGGGAATGCGGCCCGCGCCGGTCGGTCGCTGCGGCAGCGGCTGCTGGCGTTGCCGTTTCTTCTGCGTCTGCTGTGCCTGACGCTGATGGTGGTCGCCCTGGCCCGGCCGCAGCAGGGCCGGGAACGGGTGCGCGACGTCAGCAAGGGCATTGCCATTCAGGCCGTGGTCGACCGGTCCGGCAGTATGGGCACGGAAATGGAGTACCGCGGCGAGAACCTGAACCGGCTCGAAGTGGTGAAGCGAGTTTTCGTGGATTTCGTAAACGGGAACCGCCATGATCTGCCGGGTCGCCCGAGCGACCTCATCGGCATGATCGTCTTCGCCCGCTTTGCCGACACCGTCTGCCCGCTGACGCTGGCGCACGGTGCGCTGTCGCAGTTCATCGGAAAAGTGCAACTGGTGCAGCGGAAATTCGAGGATGGCACGGCGATTGGCGATGCCCTGGCGCTGGCCGCGGCCAGGTTGAAGACAGCCGAAGAGACGCTGGCGCGTCAGACGGGAGAGGAAGCGCAGAAGTACGAGCTCAAGAGCAAGGTGATTATCCTGCTCACGGATGGCCAGATCAACTGCGGCAAGCGGACGCTGGAGGACGCCGCGAAGCTCTGTGCCGAATGGAAGATCAAAGTGTATGCCATCGGTGTCGGCGGCGGCGACGCCGTGACCACTATCCAAACACCCTTTGGCGCCTACAAGTTCGCCGCGGGCGGGCCGAGCGTGGACGAGGACGTACTTGCCGAGCTGGCGCGGGCGACGGGCGGCATTTTCCGCATGGCGCACGACGCCGATTCGCTGAAAGCCGTCTATCAGGAGATCGACCGTTTGGAGCGTAGCGAAGTGGAGTCCATCCGGTTCATGGACTACCGCGAGATGTTCGTGCCGTTCGCTCTGGCCGCGCTCGCCATCCTCATTGTTGAAGTCCTGCTCCAGTGCACGGTGTTTCGGAGGATCCCATGAGCGAGATCAAACTGCACAGCATCCACATGCTGTACCTGCTCTGGGTTATCCCGCTGCTGGTCGGTGTGTACCTCTACGCGGCACAGAGGCGGAGGCACGCCCTGCTGCAGTTCGCTGAGGCTGGACTCCTGCAGCAGCTTGGCTTGTCGGTGAGCGCGGTCCGCCGGCGCTGGAAGGCGGCGGCTGTCCTGCTGGCCTTCGCGTTGCTCGTCGTGGCCCTGTCCCGGCCCGGCTGGAACCCCAAACCCAAGACCATCGAGCGCCAGGGCCGCGACGTCGTCTTTATCCTGGACGTGTCCAAGAGCATGCTTGCCGAGGACCTGGTCCCGAGCCGGCTCCAACGCGCCAAGATCGCCATCACGGACTGTGTCGACGTGTTGCAGGGCGACCGGGTCGCGCTCGTCGTGTTTGCCGGCACGGCCACGGTCAATTGCCCCCTCACCCTGGACTACGGGTTCTTCCGCATGATGCTCGAGTCGGTCGGCACCGACAGTATCGACCGTGGCGGGACCATGATCGGCGACGCCATTCGCCGGGCCATGGACGAGGTCTTCGATGACCCGCAGAAAGCCTACAAGGACATCATCCTCATTACCGACGGCGAGGACCACGACAGCTTCCCGATCGAGGCCGCCAAGCAGGCCGGCGAACGCGGCGTGCGCCTCATCGCCATCGGCCTGGGCGACGAAAACGAGGGGCGGCGTATTCCCATTACGGACGAGAACGGGCGCAAGACGTTCATGAAATACAAGGGCCAGGAAATCTGGAGCAAGCTCGATGCCGACACGCTGCGGAAGATGGTCAACTCGACGCCGGGCGGCAAGTACCTGAACGTCGCCACCGGAACGTTTGACCTCGGTGAAGTGTACCTGAACCTGGTCGCCGGCGCGGAGAAACGCGATATCGAGTCCAAGACGGTCAAGCAGTACGAGGAGAAATACCAGATCTTCCTGGCGTTGGCATTTGCGCTGCTGGCCGTCGAGGCGGTGACCAGCGACCGCAAGCGGGGCAGGGCAGTGTCTGCACCCGCCGGAACGGAGGCCAGTGCATGAAGCCGATGGCCTGCCCAAACACGAATGTGATGGCCGCGCGTCGCCGTGGCACCGCCCGTGCGGAGGCCGTTGGCCGGGGCGGCCCGGGTTGCCCGGGCGCCGGTTTGCGGGCGTTGAGGGTGCACGCCTTGCGGTCTATCGATGTCGCGGTCCGGGCGGTGCTGAGTGTCGGCGCGGTCCTGGCCTGGCTTGCCACAGTCCAACCGTGCGCTGCGGAATCCGCGCGCAAGACCGTAGCGCAGGGAAACCAGGCGTATGTTGCCGGGGAGTTCGACAAAGCCCTTGCGGCTTACGACAAGGCGTCGGTCGATTTGCCCGAGGCGCCGGAACTTTATTTCAACAAGGGCGCGGTCTACTACAAGCAGGGCGAACTCGACAAGGCCCGGGAAGCGTTCAAGACTGCGGGGACCAAGACGCGCGAACCGCGCGTGGAGGCGAAGACAAAGTACAACCTTGGGAACTGCGCCTTCCAGGAGTGTGAGCGCCAGAAGGACAGCGACCCGAAGAAAGCACTGACTGCCTGCGAGGAGAGTATCGCCCTGTACCAGGAGGCGCTGAAGCTCGATCCGCAAATCCCGGAAGCGGCGCGCAATATCGAGGTGGTTCGCCTCCGGATGAAAGCGCTCCTCGACGAACTCCGCAAGAAGGAGGAGGAAGCGGCCAAGCAGAAGGAACAGCAGCAGAAGAATCTGGACCAACTCAAGAAGCTCATCGAAAAGCAGGAAAAGGCAGCAGGTCGGAACCAGGACCTGCAGAAGCAGCAGGGCCAGGGCCCGAGCCAGGCCGCGGCGGTGGCGCAGAAGACGCAGGAACTGGCCAAGGACCAGCGCGACCTTCGGCAGGAGACGGAGAAGGTGACGGATGAACTGACGAAGCAACCGCAGGCGCAACAGCCCCCGAGCCCGCCGTCGCAACCGCAGGCGCAGGGGCCGCAGCCCCCGACGCCACAGGACCAGGCCAAGCAGCACTTGGACCAGGCGATGTCGGAGCAGGACAAAGCCTCCGACCGTCTCGAACAGAAGCGCCTGAAGGATGCGCAGCCGAACCAGAACCAGGCCACGGAGGAACTGAAGAAGGCCTTGGAAGCCCTGAGTCAACCGCAGCAACAGGAGGGGCAACAGCAGGAACAGCAACAGCAGCAGGGCCAGGAGCAGCAGCAGGAGGGGGAACAACAGCAGCAGCAGGAACAGCAGGAGAAGAACCAGGAACAGCAGCAGGCCCAACAGCAGGGCGAACAGCGTGACAAGCAGGACAGGAACGACGAGGAGAAACAGGCTGCCATGGTGAACGAGGAGGCACGCGATATCTTAAACGAGGAAAAAGAGAACCGTGACAAGCGTCAGGCGGTCCCGATGAGCGGCTATCGCGCCGTCGATCGGGACTGGTGATGCGATACCCGACGCGGCCCTTCTGCGGGCATACCGATCAAGCCAACGACGGCTGCTGCTGTGGATATGGCGAATCGGCGCTCTGAGGAAGTAGGGCAAGGCTCCAGCCTTGCAGTTCCCCGCGCCGGGTGAGAACCCTGGCGCGGATCGGGGACGGGAAAGCAAGGCTGGAGCCATGCTGCTACTTTGCGGAGCGTCATCTTGCGGTACAGGCGCAAGCCTACGACGTTAGCTTGACAGGTATGCCGTCTGCGGGGCCTCGCCGGGCGAGGAGCGGAGAGCACGTGGATGGTGATTAGTGGATGGTGGGCATGTTAGGGACAGGCACATTGAATGGGATCAGGTGGGGCTGCGGGCACGTCCGCAGCCTTGCCGTGTCTTGGCTTGCAGCCTGCCTGCTGCTCGCGCTGGCCGTGCCGCACGCGGTCGCTCAGGGCGTCACTGTTCAGGCGGTCACAGAGGCGCAGGACTGCTTCGTGGGCGACTCGTTCGTGTTCCAGATTCAGGTGTCGGGGATCGACACAGCCGCCGCGCCGGACATCAAGGGGTTGAATGATTTCCAAGTCGAGGAGTTGGGCGGCCAGAAGAACAACAATACCTCGATGACAATCATCAACGGTCGGGTCACGCGGAATGAGAGCCGCGGCTTCACCTTCTCGTATCGGTTGACCCCGAAGCGGCCCGGCACCCTGACGATCCCGTCCGTCGAGGTGGTGGCGGGCGGGAACAGGCTCCGGACCCGGCCGCTCGCGATTACGGCCCGCCAGCCGACCGAGAGTCCGCAGTTCAAGCTGCGACTCGAGCTCTCCAAGGCGACATGTTACTTTGGCGAGCCAGTCGTGCTCAGCGTGACGTGGTACATTGGCGAGGAGCCGCGCGCGGTCGAGTTCAACATCCCGGTCCTGAGCAGTCCGGACTTCGCCGTGATCGAGCCGGACCTTGACTTCGACCGGGGCCGCCAGTACGTGAAGCTGCCGCTGGCCGGTCGCGAGGTGATCGCCGAGCAGGGCTCGGCCCAGATGGACGGCCGGGCATTCACGACGTTGACGTTCCAGAGATTTCTCACTCCGAAGACGACCGGTGAGCTGAGTATCCCCCAGGCCACCGTGGCGTGTACGGTCTTGGCTGGGCGTCGGCAGACGCGGCCAGGCTCTCCGCGGAATCCGTTCTTCGATGATTTCTTTGGGCAGACGCGGCAGGGCGACTACCGGCGCGTGGTCGCACCGTCCAACGCATTGACCCTAAAGGTCCTGCCCCTGCCCGAACAGGGCCGGCCGTCGAATTTTGCGGGACATGTCGGCGAGTACACGATCGAGACCGCCGCCACCCCGACCGAGATGAACGTCGGCGATCCGATTACCCTGACAGTGACAGTGCGCGGTCCTGAATACTTGAAGGACGTGTCGCTGCCACCGCTCGACCGCCAGCCGGCCCTGGCCCAGAACTTCAAGATTCCGAAGGAGATGGCCGAGGGCAAGGTCGACGGCAAGCGCAAGGTCTTTGTCCAGACGATTCGGCCGCTGCATGTCGAGGTCCGGGAGATTCCGGCCATCGAGTTGCCGTACTTCGACACCAAGACCGGTAAGTACTCCGTGGCGCGCAGTGCGCCCATCCCCGTCACGGTACACCGGGCCAAGCAAGTGACTGCCCTGGACGCAGAGGGCCTGGGGCCCGTCACGAGTAATGGCAAGGAACTGGAACGGTGGGGCCGTGGCATTGCCTACAACTACGAGGATCTCGGGCTTCTCCTGGACCAGCGGGCCGGACCGGAAGTCTGGGTGAAGTCACCGGTCTGGCTGGCGCTGCTCGCGGCGCCGCCGCTCATCTACCTGGCCCTGCTTCTGGCCGCCGCCAGCGTGCGATACCGCCGAGCGGACCCGGACGCCGCCAAGGCGCGCCGGGCACAACCGGCGTTGGTCCGAAGTCTCGGCGAGGTGCGTCGGAAGCTTTCCGAGCCGCAGGCCCAGCCCCATACGGCCATTCTCGATGCCATCAAGGACTATCTGGGCGCCAAGCTGAGGATGGCGCCGGGCGCCCTGACCTTTGCCGATGTCGAACCGGAACTCGCCCGGCGCGGTGTGCCGGCCGCTGAACTGGCCGCTTTGAAGGATCTGTTCTTCCATTGCGAGGCCGGCCGTTACGCCGGCGGGGCCGGCGCCTCGGATCCGGGAAGACTCATCGATGCGGCTCTGGTATTTGCGAAGGCCGCGGAACGTGTCTTGTGATGAAGGCATTCCCATACAACTTCTGGCATGACGGTTGCCGCCCGGCGGGACGCGGCGCACACGCTTTTTTGCGCTCCTGCTGGGCATTCCTGGCCGCACCGGTGCGGCGGTTCGCGCCGGTCAGGTCCGTTCTGGTTGCGGTGTTCGCACTCGCGCTGTCGGCTCGCGCCGGCTCGCTGAGCGAGGCCGAACTGACCGACCTGTACAGCCAGGGCAAAGACCTGTTCCGCCAGGCCAACGAGGCGGTCAAGACGGACCCGGACAAGGCACGCGACCTGTACGGCAAGGCGCTGCTGCGTTTCGAACGCATGGTCCGCGAGGGCGGCGTCCACAACGGCCGTCTGTTTTACAACATTGGCAACACGTACTTCCGCATGGAAGACACCGGGCGCGCCATTCTCAACTACCGCCGCGCCCGGCAGTTCATCCCCAGCGACGTTAACCTGCAGCAGAACCTGGATTTTGCGCGCTCGAAGCGGCTCGACCGAATCGACGAGAAACAGGAGACGAAAGTTCTGCGCACGGTCTTCTTCTGGCACTATGACCTGTCGACACGGACCCGCTCCTTCCTGTTCATCGGGTGCTGGATTGGGTTCTGGACCTTGCTCGGCCTCCGCATTCTGGTGCGCCGCGTGGTGCTCGCGTGGGGTCTTGCCATCACCGGGTTGATCGGTGCCCTTGTGCTCGCCTCGTTGCTGACCGAAACCATGGCCCTGCACAACGATCGGCCCGGCGTCATTGTCAGCCGCGAGGTCGTGGCGCGCAAGGGCGACAGCGAGACCTACGAGAAGAGCTTCACCGAACCGCTCCACGCCGGCACCGAATTTCGGTTGCGTGAAGATCGCGGCGAGTGGATCGCGATCGAACTGGCTGACGGCCGCACCTGCTGGGTGCCGACCAAGAGCGCCGAAATCGCGCGGTAGCCACTTCCCCTCTACGGAAGCAGCGCAAGGCTCCAGCCTTGCAGTATCTTCCCGGTTTGACAAAGCCCGCTCGCCATAGTTCATTGTCAGAAGTCTCTTGCCGCACGGGAGGATTTCTCCGCCTGCACGTGGGCGGACATCAACTCACAGGAGGAAGCCTGCATGCGTATCTACGTCATGACCGATCTCGAGGGAGTTGCCGGGGTACGTGATTTCCAGCAGTGGACCAGTCCGGGACTGCCGTATTACGACCTCGCACGGAGCCTGCTCACCCAGGAACTGAACGCAGCCATTAATGGCCTTTTCGCCGGTGGCGCGACGTCGATCCTCGTGGGCGATGGGCATGGTCCAAGCGCTGTCAACATTGTCGAGCTCGACCCGCGCGTGGAACTGCTGCGCGGCTGGGGCCGTGGCTGGCCGTTGGGGCTGGAAGAGGGTGGATTCGACTGTATCGCTACCGTTGGCCAGCACGCGAAGTCGCGCACGGAGTTCTCGAACATGGCGCACACCCAAGGCTGCAGTTACCTCGAGCTGTCCGTGAACGGCGTGGCGATCGGCGAGTTCGGGCAGTTCGCGATGTGCGCCAGCGAGCTGGGCGCACGGGCGATTTTCGCGGCCGGCGAGCTGGCGTTCGCCAAGGAAGCCGAGGCGCTGGTGCCCGGCATTGAGACGGTGTGGGGCAAGCGTGGCACCAAGCCGGGCCGCGGCGACGAGTGCTCCGAGGAGGAGTACCGGGCCCGGAACGGCGGCGCCATCCATTTCCACCCCGAGAAGGTGCGCAAGATGATCCGAGACGGTGCGGAGCGCGCTGCGCGCCGTGCCGCCAACGAGAAGTTCGGCCTGATTCCCATGAAGCCGCCGTATCGGCGCGTCTGCGTGCTGCGGCACAGCAAGGAAAAGGACCAGCCCCGGCGCTACTCGATCGAGGAGCATGCCAGCAGTTTCGCGGCGCTGATGAACATGCCCTTCAACTTCAAACCGGTCGAGAGCGACGCGCAACTCAAGTCACTGTTGGTCGAGTGAGGTGCAACCATGCTGCTCGGTGTCATCATCACCGTCGGTCTCGCCAATGCGGATATTGTCGGAAGCTCGAATCGCGAGATCCAGGCGGCCGTGGACCGTGTCGCTGCGCTCGGTGGCGGCGAAGTCCGCATCCTTTCGGGCACGTTTGACATGGAAGACTCGCTGCACCTGCGCAGCAATGTGCGCATCACGGGGCAGGGCCGGCAGACGGTCCTGCGCAAGCTGCCGAGCATCAGCTCGAAGCTCTCGGCTGACCTCGGCTACGGCCACTTCGACGTGTCGCTCGCGGAACCGGACAAGTTCCACGTCGGCATGGGCATCCACATCCACGACGACCGCAGTTGCGGGTTCTACGACACCGTGGCCACACTGACGTGGCGCGACGGCGACCGGTTCGGCATCAGCCGCATGCTGAACCACGACTACGGTCGGCACGCGAACTGCCTCGTGACCTCGATTTTTTCCGTCATCAGCGGCTACCACCTCGAAAACGCGGCGGTCGAGAACCTGGTCATCGACGGGAACAAAGCCGAGAACGCGCACCTCAACGGTTGCCGTGGCGGCGGCGTCTTCCTGCTCCAGGCGCACAACGTGCAACTGCGCAGCCTGCGCGTCCGCGACTACAATGGCGACGGTATCAGTTTCCAGCAGTGCCTGAACACGCGTGTCGAGGACTGCGTGCTCGAGGGCATGACCGGGCTCGGCCTGCACCCGGGCAGCGGTTCGGTGGGTACGGTCATGCGCGGGAACATCTGCCGCAACAACGGCAGCGACGGTATCTTCTACTGTCTGCGTGTTTCGTTCTCGCTCTGCGAGCGCAACACGATCGAGAACAACGGCGGGTTCGGCATCTCGATCGGCGGCCGCGACACGGACCACTGGGTCCGCAGCAACACGATCCGCGGCAATGCCAAGGCTGGCGTCTTCTTCCGTGATGGCGACGCGGCCATGGCCGCAAGTCGCAATCTATTGGACGGCAACACTATCGAGAACAACTGCCGCAAGGAAGGAACGGCTGAGATCGAGATTCAGGGCGCGACGCGTGACGTGCACATTCTCGGCAACACGCTGTGCCCCGGCACGCGCGACGGCAAGCCCATGGCCGGCGTGCTGGTCGGCGCCAAGGCCGACCGCATCGTCGTGTCCGGCAACAAAGTTGAAGGCGCCGACGTCGCGGCCGTCGACAACAAAGCCGCTGCCAGCGCCGTCAGCACCGCCGCGCCCGCCAAACCGCTCGCCGTCGGCCCTGACAACGCACCCCCGTACGCCGCGGTGCACCTCGGGGGGCGGTGAGCGAATACGACGCCAGGGAGACGGTGGCAAGGCGGGGCTGGCCAGGGAAGCGTGAGGACGACAAATGCCGCGAGTGTGGGCAAGGTTGCTGCTAAGGCTGTGTGGCGTCTGCCTGGCTGTCGCTGGGCTCGCCTTGGAGGAGGCCCTCTGCCTCGCAGAGGACAGTGCGGATTTCTCCTCGAAGTTGTCATCAATGCCCCGCGTCCTTCGGCCGGTTCGTCCCGAAGAGATGACCGTCGACAAGGGCGAGCCGGAGAACCAACTCCGCAGAGACGTGCTGGGGCTCTTCCCTGACGACCAATCCGTTCGCGACCACCTCCCTGCGGAATGGACGCCGGAGGCCGTGCGCGCGTTCGGCGCCTTCCTGTTGGCCAAGAGCCAGCCGCCACTGGAGTTGGCCAGCTATGGTTTCGTGGATGAGAAGGGTGTAGTATGGATCACGCATTACTCCTGGATCGTTGGTGCGAATCTGCTGGCATACGTAACAACCCAAACGCCGGACCCCCTTGTTGCGAAAGCGGGATGCGAGGTATTTGACCAACTCTGGGCGAGGGCGGATGCCATCGACCAGACGGGGCACCTCAAGGGTCGTCTCGTCCAAGGGCTCTGCGAGGCAGTCATTGCCCACGGGGCAAGCGCCCTTCTCACGGAGAACTTCTGGAAGAGCATGGAGAGCGGTGGCCGAAACCAAACTGCTGTCGTGGAAGCAGTTGGAACCCCCACGATGCTTGACAGGCTGCGACATATCCTACGCAATTCTCCCTTGCAGAGTGATCGCGACACTGCCGCACTGATGGAGGCCGAGCTCGAGTTCCCGGAACTCAAGAGGATCAAGAACCCTGACTCTCGCATGTCTCGTGCACGGCGGTTGATCTCTGCGAAGACGAACCCGAAGACCTCCCCCGAGAGGGTAGCCCAACGTCTCTCGAAGGACGAGGAGGATCCGGAAATCCGCCAAGTCTTCATTGACATGGCCGAGAGGCTGAGCAAGAAACCGGCCGGGAAGCCGTAGGGCGCGGCTGTGATGCGCGGTGGGTATGGCGACAGCATCCACGGGATAAACCCGTGGTATCTCGATGGAGAGCGAGGCGGCCTGCGTGCAGACCGGCTAGACGGTAACGCAGGCAGCCGCAACCACGGGGTAAACCCGTGGTATCAGCAGTGGCATGTCGGAAAGTGTGGTTTTGCGCGGTTGCTGCAGTGCGAACCCGTGACATAGTACGCGACCCACGGGTTTGCCGGGGTTGGCCGTGGGGTGAATTCGTGGCACAGTACCGATCCCACGAGCCTGCCCCGCAGTATGGGTGGGGGCGTCGGGCCGGTGGTGCAGAGCGTATCCCACGAGCCTGCCCCGTGGTGGGTGGGCGCGTCGGGCCGGTGGCGCAGTGGCTATCCCACGGGCTTGCCCCGTGGTGGGTGGGGGTAAACGGGGCTCAGGATGGACTAACGATACCACGGGCTTGACCCGTGGTGGATGGAGGGCGGCGGGGGCGGTCGGATGACATTCGGCGCAAGGACGCGTTCCCCGAGGGCAACCGATGCACGCGGCCTCGTTTCCCATCCCTGTGGTCTGTGGCACGACGGCTGAGTTCGTATCTCAATAGGTGCGAGGTCGGTGCATGTACTACGAGCCGTATGCAGCAGGCCAGCTCCGCACGGCCTACTGCTACCGGGTGTACTTCCGTTTCCAGACCTACCGACGCCTGCCCCAGGCGTGCCTCGACGACCTGCGTAAAGCCGAGTTCCAGCAGTGGCTCGAGCCGTACGGTATTCGACTCCTCGACGTGGCCAGCGACGACACGGACCTGGTCTGCCAGGTCAGCCTGCGGCCGGAAGAGTCGGTGTCCGCCTGCGCGAGCAAGCTCAAGGGCCGGCTCAGCAAGTGGCTGCGCACAGCGCTGGGGCGCGACGCGCCGGCGTCGCTCCTGGCCAAGGGCTACTTCGCCAGTACGGTCGGCGACCCGACGAGCAAGGAAATCCTCGGCTACATTGAGCGCCAGGGCGAGCATCACGGCTACACGGAGCGGCCGCTGCCGCCCGTGTTCAGCGAGACATATTCGGCGCCGGCGGATGCGGCGGTACGGCTCGATGCGGCGCACAATGTGAGCCTGCTGCGGTTTCACCTGGTGTTCGGGAGCATGCGACGCAAGGGCGTCTTTACGCAGCAGGAAGCGGCGCGGGCAGCCGCCGTCTGGCGGGGGCTGGAGGTCGCGCAGCAGTTCGCGTTGCTCAAGGTCTCGTTCGTGCCGGACCATGTGCATGTGGCGGTGCGGGTGCATCCAGCGGTCAAGCCGCTGGCATTGGCCGTCGAGCTGATGAACGCGGCGCAGGCGGTGATGTTCGAGGAGTTCCCCGAGGTCATGATCCGGTACGGCTCGGACCGGTTGTGGGAGACGGGCGCGTATGTGGGGAGCTTCGGGGACATCAACTCCAAGGCGGTGCGGGAGGCGCTGCAGCGCTGGTGCGGACTGCGCGGGGCTCTGTAGGACGCAAAGGCGCCTCCACGGGTCAAGCCCGTGGCAGGCCGGAAGGGGAAAGCGTTGCCCAGGTGCGTTTCTGGGTCAAGCCTGTAGGGCACCAAGGCGCCTCCACGGGTCAAGCCTGTAGGGCACGAAGGCGCCTCCACGGGTCAAGCCCGTGGCAGGCCGGAGGGGGAGAGACGGAAGAGGGGCACGCCCGGTCAGGCGTGCCCCTCGGCAAATCAGGTCAATTCAACGGACTCGGCTCAGAGGCCGAACTTGTTGCGCAGGTTGTCGAGACTGACTTTCAGGCAGTCGAAGGCGTCCATGTCGCCCGCGTCACGCTCGACCAAGTACCACTGCGCGCCCGCCTTCTTGCAGGTCTTGATGATGCGCGGCCAGTTCAGGTTGCCGCCGCCGACCTCGCACATCTTCTGCTGGCGCGCCGGCGTGATGGTCATGTCCTTGAAGTGCACGCACGGGATGCGCCCGGTGGCCTTCTCGATCCAGTCGCAGGGGTCGCCGCCGCCGTGGGTGATCCAGTACGTGTCGATCTCGAACCACAGCGAGGGATCCAGCTTCTCGAAGAGCATCTGAATGGGCGTGCGGCCGTCCTTGAACGGTGCGAGCTCGTGGCTGTGGTTGTGGTAGCCGACCGAGATGCCTGAACCCTGGAATTTCGCGGCCACCTGGTTGAACTTGGCGACGAACTCGTCCCACACCTCGGGACGCCAGTCGTCCGCCTTGGGGAAGAACCCGCCGATCGCGGTGTAGGCGCAGTTCCAGAGCCGGTGCTCGTCAATGACGCGCTGCGTCTCGTTCAACATCGCATCAATGGAGACATGCGTCGCCGCGCAGGCCAGTCCTTCGCCATCCAGGATGCGTTTCAGTTCCTGGGGGTCGATCGGGCCGCCGCCGGACGACTGGATACCGTCGTAACCCATCGCCTTGATGCGGGCGCACGCCTTGGCGATGTCCGCCGGTGTGGCGCAGAACTCCCGAACCGTCCACATCTGGGCGCCGATCAATGCCTTCTTCTTAGCCATTTACCGAATACTCCTGGTTCCGGATTCGTGTGCCTCGAACGACCGCCACCGCCGGCGACCACGCCGTCGGTGCACCGGTCACGCCGCTCACGGAGCGGCATGCCAAAAGACATTAACTTGACCGCGCGACCGGAAAAGGCAAGGTCGACGCCGGCTGGTGGGCAAGACGGTGAACCATGCCCTGGTAATGCGTCAGCCCGTCCCGGCCGGCGGACCGGCCGATCATAGGTTGATGTTACTCGC
>Ga0156402_1443_pt1 | contig 73099 bp, 56 predicted proteins | sample RifOxyA3_FD_108045 | JGI IMG/M metagenome (GOLD analysis project Ga0156402, IMG submission 108045) | Lentisphaerae bacterium RIFOXYA12_64_32 | reverse complement strand
TTAGGCGTCAGCCCAGGTCAAACTTCGACCTTATCTCCACCCGCAACTGACGCATTACCCGGCGCCCCCTGGGGGCCCATTGACTTCCCCGGGGCGACAGTGTAGTTCTGGTGTTCGCTCGGCCGATCTTGCTCGGGGCGAGAGGAAGAGTACGAATTACCCATGCGCCCAGACCCGAACGGGTCCCCGACGGAAGTGGCGGGGGGGACATTCCCGGCAAGGCAATCCGTCCGAGGCGAAGGCCCAGCCATTCCCTCAGGGTGCAGCCTTGCGGGCACATCATGTCAACGAACGACGGTCATCAGCAAATGTGGACGTTCACCTTGTACGCTGCAGCAGGAAACAGGTGGGGGCGTGGAAGACGGCGTACTGGATCCTCGCGACCGAAGCCCTGACGCTGCCGCTGGGGCCGTAGCGCCGCGTTGGGCGCCGTCACTACTTGGCGCTGAACGCGTACACGCGGCCGTCGTCGTCGACGACGACGAACAGGTTACGGGCCACGGCGGGGGTAGCTGAGAGCGCCGTGCCGATCTCGTAGCTCCAGACCCGGCTGCCGTCAGCCAGTTTGACGATGTACACCCGGCCGTCGGCCGAACTGAAAACCACGCGGTCCCCACAGACCACCGGCGACGCGTCAATCTCACCGCGCGCCGGGAATGTCCACAACGCCTTGCCAGTGCGGCGGTCCACGGCGTGCAGCTTGTGATCGCGCGACGCGGCCAAGACGGTGTCCCCGGCCACCGCCGGCGACGAAAAGAACGGGCCGGCAACGTCCTGGCCGCCGTACCGCCACAGGATGGCCCGCGTGGCCATATCCACGGCGACCAGTTCACCCTCGAATTGCACGCAGTAGGCGACCCCGTCGGCCACCGCCGGCGAACCGGGGACGTAGGAACCGACCGCAATGTCCGCCACCGACTTGCCATCCGCAAGAGCGACGAGGTGCAGTTGCCCGTCGCAGGCCCCGAACACAGCCAGATCCTGCCACACGGCCGGCGTACCATTGATGTAGCTGCCGGTCCGCGACTCCCAAACCGTCGCGCCGGTGGCGGCGTCGAGGCAGCGCAGCGTGCTGTCATGACTGCCGAACAGGATGCGCCGGCTGTCGGGGTCCGGGCCGCCGGCCCAGTTGGCCGAACCGGTGATCTTGTCGCCGGCCTGGCTTTTCCAGCGGACGGCGCCCTGCGCTGCGTCGAGTGCGTAGAACGTGCCGTCCGTTGCGCCAACGAAAATCGTGCCGTCGAGGACCAGCGGCGGCGCCTCGATTGCCGCAGCAGTGTCGAGCTTCCAGGCCGGTTTGCCGTCGGCGGACTTGAACGCGTACACGCCGTCATCCGAACCGACAAACACGAGTCCGTTGGCGACCACGGGCGCGGAGACCGGACCGCGCCCCGCCCGCGCCGTCCAAGACAGGCGCGGTGTGCCGGGCAGCGGCCCAGGCGCGACACCATTGAGCTGCGGGCCGCCACGGAAGCACGGCCAGCCCTCAGCGTCACCGGCAGCGACAGCCAATCCGGCGAGCAGGGCCACGGTTGCGAACAAGTTGGTCAGGACCTCTCTCATGCGGACTCCGCGTATGGTGTGCCGGGAACAACCCCTTGCACGTGCATTCCGGCACCGCTCAAGGCACATCGCCCGGACCGCGTAAACGCGGGACTACAAACCTGGCGTCCCCCAGGCTCGTAGTCCCGCCTTCAGGGTCTGTCGATTTATTCAAACCAAGAGCCCGCGAGGACGCGGGCGCTCCAATTTTCGTGCTCAATCCGAACTGGAGCGCCCGCGTCCTCGCGGGCTGTCTTGGTGCTGCATCGGTTAAATCGACGCGCCCTTCAGGCGGTCCGGGGCTGAGCTACGCCAGGCGTTGCGCCCCGTCCGTCCCGTCGCGTTCCTTGAACGCCAGTGCCCCGGTCGGGCACACGGCCACGCACTCGGCGGCCAGATTCCCGAGGCCCACGCCAAGGTCGTCATGGAACGGCACGCCCACCTCGACGTCTGCACCACGCCGGAGGAACGTCAGTCCGGGCCGCGCCCCGGCCTTTTCCATTAGACGTACGCAGAGGCCACACTTGATGCACTTGCCCGGCTCAAAAACCACTTTCAGGCTGCGCATCTGGCGGAACGGCTGGCGCTGCGTGCCCTTGAACCGCCGCTGCCGGGTGTCGAGGGTGCTCGCCAGATTGCGGAGTCCGCACGCATCCGCCTTGCGGCAATCGCAATGCAGGCAACGTCGGGCCTGGGCCATGGTTTCGGGTTTGGCATACCCCCCCGCGATGCCGCCGGCCGGTTCGGCGCGTGCGGCGCGCTCCGCGTCGGCCAGAAAGACGTCGACCTCGCCAGGCTGCAGGCGCCCCATCTGCGAGTTGAACGGTTCCGTGGTGTCGGGCCCGGTGATCCCGCTCACATGCCGGTGCACGGCCCGAGCCGCACCCCTGCCGGAAGCCAGGGCGGAGACGGCCAGGCGCCGCGGGCGCAGTGCGTCGCCGGCGACAAACACACCGGGCATGCTGGTGGCGTAGGTCGTCGGGTCGGCCAGCGTGCCGCAGTAGGCGCAGGACAGGCCGAGGGTCGCAGCGATCTCGTTGGTCACCGGGCCGATGGCCAACACCACGGCACCGAACCGCACCTGCAGATCCTGAAGTTCGCCGTGATCCACGCGATGCCCCATCCGGAATTCAATCCCGATGTGACGCAACCCCGCGATCTCCGCATCGAGCACGTCCCGCGGCAAGCTCTCGACCGGCACGGAGTGCCGCAGCGCGCCGCCCGGCTCGGCACGCTCGTCGAAAATCGTCACCGCGTGCCCCTGCCGCCGCAGGAACCAGGCCGCCGCCAATCCGGCCGGTCCGGACCCGACGACCGCGACGTTCTGCCCGGTGGGCGCCGGCAGGCCGGGAGACCATGGCGCACCCGAGTTCAGGTCCACGTCGCCAACAACGCGTTTCAGCAGACAGACGGCCACCGGTGCGTCGTGCTGGCCACGGCGGCAGACCTTTTCACAGGGCGCGGGACATATCCGCCCGAGCACGGCAGGCAGCGGAATATCCTCTTTCACAGTGGCGATGGCCTCGCGCCAGAGCCCGGCCGCGATCTGGCGGAGCATGAGCGGGATATTCATGTTCGCGGGACAGGCGCATCGGCACGGCCCTTCGCAGTCGCCGACGTGTTCGCTGAGCAGCAGTTCCACGGCCGCACGCCGCGCCGCGTACACCTCGGGAGTGTCCGTCTCGATGCTCATCCCCTCCTCGGCCGGCACGGAGCAGGCGGGAAGAAGCGCGCCGGTGCGCGCATTCCGCACCATGCAGACCATGCAGGACGTAAAGTGGCCCAGCCCGTCACGGTGACACAGCGTCGGCACAGAGACGCCCAGGCGCTGGGTCGCGTCAAGCACCGTCTTGCCGGGCTCCACGGTCACCGGTTGGTTGTTGATCAGCAGTTTGGGCATGGGCGTCCGCCTGTCCTTGGGTCACGCAAGGTTCAATATGCACGGCCGAACCGGCCGGCTCAAGCGCGCCGTTCGCGTCTCTTTCTGCTTGCGTTTCCCGGCAGACAGGCGTATACGTAAGGTAACACAGGCTGTCATGCGGACTTGCGTTGTGACCGGGTTGCCCGGGGAAAGGCACACACGATGCGACTCAGCCATTGCCGCCATGCCGAAACCGGTCGATTCACGCTCATCGAATTGCTGGTGGTGATTGCGATCATCGCCATCCTCGCCTCACTCCTGCTGCCGGCGCTGGCCGCGGCCAAGGACAAGGGCAATCAGGCGCTCTGCGTCGGCAACATCCGGCAGTGTCACACCGCGCTGATCATGTACATCGACGAGAACGACCAGCGGTTCCCGTGGCCCGCGGCCGGGTGGCAATGCGTCCCCGGGGCCGACCCGGCGTCGGTCATCACCGATCCCTGGGTGTTCTGGCCGGCTCAGTTTGCGCACTATGCCGGAGGGCAGTACGAGCCTAACGCGCTCCCGAGGAAGAAAGTCACCGTGCCCGAAGTCTTCCAGTGTCCGGCCAATCCGCTGAGCAAGCAGACAATGAGCTATCACCTGGTGGATTACACGCGGTGGATCACCCTGGGTTTCCGGGCGTGTTTGTGGCGGCGTGCCTTCCACCTCTCACAGATCAAGCGGCCCGAGAACAAGTGGGGGTTCCAGGACACGAACCACCCGGCACTGGGCGACAACCGCTCCCTGCTCACCGCCAGCAAGTGCTCTGTGTGGTACGAAGCGGGGCATGCGGCCAGTTGCCCCAATGGGCTGGATGTCAAGACCACGCACGCCTGGATGGTGCCGCACCGCATGGGGGTAAACATCTCGTTCCTGTCCGGAAACGTGGCCTGGATGAACGGGAACGAGGCCTGGGCCAAGTACAGCATCTCGCCCTGGCCCAACGATCCCCTGAAGTACTGAGTCGCCGCCACTCCGTCGCCCACCCTCAACGCATCCGCGCCAGTGCGGGGAGGTTCTTCGGGGTGTGCCAGGGTTCGGCTTGGCAAGACACGGGGCACGCACATCGAGGGTGCGTTCGGCAACAGGGAGAGGTCTCTCATGCGGCATTCCATCGCTCTGTTCGGTTCCGCGCTCCTGGTCATGGCCGGGTGGGCACCCGCGCAGGACACCACGGAACTGGAACTGGATCACTCGGTCAACACGGACATCGTCTCGCCGCACACCGCGTGGGCGAAACCGTACGCGCTGGGCACGTCGCGTGTCCTCTTCTTCACGTGGGGGCGCGGCACCGACCCGCGCGAGGTCATCGAACTCAAGCAGCGTTTCGACATTGATCCGCAGATGGTCTTCTGGGCGCGAATCGTGGACAGCACCCAGGAAGGCTGGCACGGCGGCGATCTCGGCGTGCAGCGCATCCTGCGCCTGCTCGGTGAGAAGTGGGACACGTTCGTGTTCATCGGCATTCCTGTCGAACGACTCCCAACCGAAGCCCAGTACCGACTGCTGAAACAGGTGACGGACGGTGCCGGACTGGTGCTGTGCGGAACGGAAGACAAGCGGCTGTTCAAGCCGCAGAACCAGGTCACGGACCTGCCTGGCTTCCTCGCGGACGGCCCCGTGGGGTCGGCCTATCAGATCAAAGACGGCCGCGGCATCCTGCTGCCGGCCAAGCCGAGCATTGAGTACACCGTGGGCTGGGATGTGCTGTACGACGCCTGGCAGCAGCGGCTGGGCAAAGCCGTGCTGTGGGCTGCGGGCAAGGCGCCACAACTGGAGTTGGGTCTCGAGCGTCCGGCAGCCGAAGTTCAGTCCACAACACTGCCCGGCGCAGTGTCGAGCGTGAAATGGCAGACCGCGCAACTGCCGCCGGACCTGAAGCTGGACGTGCGCCTGCGCCGGTGGGACGGCACCGTGCTGGCGCTGCCGGCGATCCCCGCAACCCGGGCGCAGGGCACGGCCCCGATTGCGGCCCCGGCACTGTGCGCCGGGGTGTACCACCTCGATGTGATCGCACGCAGTGCGCGCGGGACCGAAGCGTTCACGAGTGCGGAATTCGCGGTCGTCAGTCCACGCCAGGTGGCTGAACTGGTGCTCGACCGGGACTGGGCCGAAATCGGCGAAAAACTCACCGGCACGGTCAAGCTGGCCGGACCGCGCGCCGGTGCCGGCGAGCGGCTCGTGCTGAGTCTCTTCGACCGGCGTGGGCGGGAATTGGTGCGCCAGGAACTGGACTCGACGCCAGAGGCCGTGCTGTTCAGCCTGGACGTGACCGATCGTCTGCCCATGCTGCTGCGCGTGCAGGCGACTCTGGTCAATGGCCAGCAGGAGATCGCCAGTGCCTGGCGTTTCGCGCGGGTCACCAAGCGGCACCGGGGCCAGTTCAACTTCGTGATGTGGGACCGGCCCACTGGCAGCCTGGCCGCAGTCGGCGAGGAGAGCCTGGCCAAGTCCGGGATCACGACGCACCTCAGCGGCGGCAACCCGGCACCCGTGGTTGCCGCCTACGACCTGGCTTGGGTGCCGTACACGACCCGCATCCTGGCGGCCCGCGACGACAAGGGCGTCATGAAACCCGCCTGCTGGCACGACGAGGCCGGCATCCAGGCGCACGTGGACGGCATCGTGAAGAAGTACGAGGATGCCCGCAAGCACGGCGTGTTCGTCTACTCGCTCGGGGACGAAGGCGACGTGCGCGGCTCGTGTTTCGCGCCCTCGTGCCTGGCCGCCTACCAGCGCTACCTCCAGGAGCAGTATGGCGACATCAAGGCGTTGAACGAGTCGTGGGGCACCACGTTTGCCGGCTTCGACCAGATCAACCTCACCAAGGCAGACGACAACGACGAGGCCGAGGCGCTCCGCGCCGGCAACCTGCCGCGCTGGTTCGACCGTCAGGCCTTCCAGTCCGACGGCTTCTGCAAGCTCTGCGAACGGTTCGGCAACGCGTTCCGGGCGCTGGACCCGCAGTCCAAGTGCGGGTTCGAGGGCGCCGGCACATTCCAGGCGGCCGACGACCTGGACGGGTTTGTCCGCGCCAACACATTCTGGTCCCCCTACCCGGGCACGGCCGACGAAGTCGTACGGTCGATCGCGCCGCGAGAGTTCCCACGCGCGAACTGGATGGGGTACACCAAGGATGCGGACACCCTGCTCGAAAAGTACTGGCGCATGGTCACGCGCGGCTGTGATTCGGTGTGGTGGTGGCGCTGGGATTGCATCGGCCGGTTCCACGGCTGGCTGTCCCCGACCCTCGACCCGTACCCGGCGGTCAAAGACATCCTCGCCGACACGCAGATCGTGCGTGACGGGCTGGGCGACCTGCTGCTGAAGTACGAGATGCTCGACGACGGGGTCGGAATCCTGTTCTCGCAGCCGTCGGCGTATGCGTGCCGCGTGCAGACCGGTCCGTCATTCGGCAGCTATGAGTCGGACCATGTGGCCTGGCACAAGGCGATCCGCGATCTGGGCCTGAACTTCCGCTACGTCACGGACCGCATGCTGCGACTGGGCGAGTTCAAGCCGGAGCAGTTCCGGGTCCTGATCCTGCCGTTCACGCAGGCGGTGGGGCCGAAGGAGGCCGAGGTTCTGCGCGAGTACGTCCGCAACGGTGGCGTGCTGGTCGCCGATGTGCGGCCGGCCATCTATGACGGGCACCTCAAGGCGCTGGCAACCGGCGCGCTCGACGACGTGTTCGGCATTCGGCGCACCGGCGCCGGCGAAGCGGTCATTGCGGACGGAACGGCTAAGGGCGACCTGGGCGGAACGGCCGTGGCGACCGGGTTTACAAAGATCCGGGCGGACGGCGGCATCGAGACGGCCGGCGCGACCGCGCTGGGCGCGGCGGGCAAAACACCGCTGGTCCTGGTCAACACGTTCGGCAAGGGCCGCGCCGTACTGCTGAACTTCGCCTTGAACAGTGCACCCCCGCTGGACAGTGAACAGGCCGACGACTCCTACGCCGACATGGTGCGGGCGCTGTTCAACCTGGCAGGCGTGAAGCCGGCTATGGCCCTGGCGGCAGGCGAAAAGCGGCTGCGTAACATCGAGGTCACACGATGGCGGAACGGCAGCATCGAGATCGTATCGATCTTCCGGCACCAGGGCAAACCGGACACGGCGCGCGTGACGCTGGGCGAGGCGGCGCGGGTGTACGACCTGAAGGGCGGCCGTGATCTCGGGTCGGTCTCTGCTTTCGACCTGACGGTTACGCCTTACCGAGCGCAGTTCTACGCATTGCTGCGTGCGGAGTCCGCACCTCTTCAGGTGGCGGTGGATAAGCCGGAGGCGACGCCGGGGCAGGTCTTGACCGCGCGAATCACGGCGCCGCAGGCGCAGGGCCTGCAGGCAGTCCGGGTCCGCGTCAAGACGCCCGAAGGTCAGCCTGCCGAGTGGCTGGACCGCGTCGTCCTGGCAGACGCAACGGGCACGGCATTCCCGCTGCCGATCGCCTGGAACGACCCGCGGGGGATGTGGACTGTCGAGGCCACCGAACTGTTCACGCGAAAGGTGCAGACCGCCACGTTCGCGGTGAAGTGAGCGGATGGCCGGCCGGTCTGGTTGGGGGGGGGGGCAATGCCACTCAGGTTCTCCGGTGCCGCGTGGCCATCGCGCTGGGCAAACGCGTCGGGATCGCGGCGAATCGTGGCCATCGACAGCGGCATGTGGAGTGCGGCGGCAGAGTCCCGCCCGATGGGCGGGACGGCGACGCCGCTTTGGCTGAGGCACGTCGCGCGGGCAATGCGTCTCAGCCAAAGCGGTGTCGCGCCGCCCGTGGCGGACTTGCCACAGCACTGCAGATGGCGACGTCGACGAAAACCTTAGTCCTCACATTTTGCATTTCGGAATCGGGAACGGGCAAGGGGCAAGGGTTAAGGAACAGAAGCATACGATGAAGATGGAGCAATACATTCGGGCCATCGCCGGCACCTTCATCCTGGTCTCGCTGGCGTTGGCGCACTTCCACAGCAGGTACTGGTTGTTCCTCACCGCCTTCGTCGGATTGAACCTGCTGCAGTCCGCCTTCACGCGGTGGTGCCTGATGGAGGACATCCTCGACAAGGCAGGCGTCGCGAAAAAGGAACGGTAGCTGCGAACCGACTCCGCCTCCCGGTCAACCGTCCAGGGGGCTTGGCAAGCATCTGGGGTTGTGGCAGGCACAGGGTTCTTGGTCACAGAGAGCATCACAACCGGGGTTACCCGGGACCATAAGGAAGGTTGGGGATCATGCGGAACACCTCTGCCCCATGGCGCGTCGCGGTTCTCGTCGCAATGCGCTTCACCCTGATAGAACTGCTGGTCGTCATCGCCATTATCGGCATCCTGGCCTCCTTGCTCCTGCCAGCGCTCCAGCAGGCCAAGGAAAGGGGGCATACGGTGACCTGCGCCTCGAATCTGAAACAGGTTGGAAATGCAATCATGATGTATGTGGACGACTATGACGAATGGTATCCCATTCTCTGGCACAATACCTCGGACAACGCACGTCCCATTGCGGGATGGCCGGGAGAAACCGGCAGGTACATCACGTGGGCGGAGCAGAGCTACCCGCAGATCGGCGACACCAACGTGTACCAGTGTCCCAAGCTGGTGTTACGCCGTGCCACCGACATGGATTCGTACTACTCCTTCCCGACCCCGTATACGTTCAACTACAGCATGACGAACTATATCGAAGTAAACAACGTGTACATGGGCGATCCGGGCAAACGGCGGCGAATGAATGTCAGGAAACCGAGCACCTGCATGATGGTTGCGGACGGCCTCAAACAGTTGGACATGCGTTCTTCGACAACGACGTTGCGGGATCTCTACAACAGCGTGCCCGGTGCCTGGCCCCTGACGGCATCGTACCTGATCATGGTCCGCCGGCACAGTAACGGCTACAATTTCTGCTTCGCGGACGGCCATATGGCGTGGCAGAACCACACGACCACGGATGATTTCACCCCGCGGTAAATACCAGCGCCCCGGGGGCCGGTGCGACACTCGGGAGACGGCGGCGCAACTCCACCTCGACGCGTGCCGCCCTTTTCAACAGTATTTCGCCCACGGTTGTCCGATGCTCACTTCAGGGGACGGATGCGCACGTCGATATCCGTGCCCCTGAGCAGGTCCGCCAGCGCCGACGTGTCCGTGTCGCCGAAGTGGTAGGGGTAGAGGGTCTTGACCTTCAGCGCCCTGGCAGCGTCCGCCACCATTTCCGGGGTCATGGTGTGCGGCAGGTTCATGGGTAGGAACGCGCAATCGATGTCGGGCAGGCTTTTCATCTCCGGGGTATTCTCCGTGTCACCCGCCACGTAGACCCGCTGGTCCCCGAACGTGAGCACGTACCCGTTCCCGCCGCCTTTGAGGTGATACGGTTGACCGTTGTCACGCCGATGCACCAGGTTGTAGGCCGGGACCGCTTCGATCTTCACGCCCAACACGGTCTTCACATCGCCGTTCTTCATGATCATGCTTCCGGCGACCTTCTCAGCCGCGGCGGCGTTGGCCACGACCTGTGTGCCGTCCTTGGTCACGGCCTGAACCGCGCCAGTGTCCAAGTGGTCGTGATGTTCGTGCGTGATCAGAATGAGGTCGGCTTTCGGCAGTTTCGAGTAGTCGGCCAGCTTGCTCCACGGATCGATGCAGATGACCTTGCCCCCGGACGTGAACATCAAGGTCGCGTGACCGATGAAGGTGATTTGCAGGGCGCCCTCTGATGTCTGGATGACGTCCGTTGTGAAGGCGTCTTCTGCCAGGACTGGCGACGCCAACAGGATTCCCGTCAGAATCGATAGAGCACTGGTCGCACGCATATCTTGTCTCCTGTGTCCGTTACCCGTTGTCCGCAGCGGCGGGCAGTGGCGCGGGACCTCTGGGACCGCAGTAGGGTGCCTCGGGTCCGTCCCGGACCGAGTCTCCGCTTCGGCGCGGGACGCGCCGAGCCACTGCGCGCCCGATCGCTGGCGAACTCCGGCGGCTTGTCTCGATTGTTTCTCCGGCGGCTACCGCACCGGCGCGATGCGGAACACCTTCATCTGCAGTTCGGCGTACTTGCCGGCGCCGAATCCGGTGGTCGCCAGCGCGGCCGGGGTCATTACCCCGATCTCGCGATCCCGGGCCACCCAGATCTCGCTGACGCGGTAGTTCCCCTCGGGCAGCGGCTTGAGAAACCGGACATTGCCCTCCCACTCCTTCGGGCCGTCGTAGCCGTTCGGGTCGAACCCGCGGTGCGCCGTAACCAGGTAGTACACATCGCCGGCCTGCAACGTGTGCATCTGCATGAACTTGTCGTCGCTGTCGGCCAGCCGTTCGGTGACGCCGGCCCACGCCATGATCGCCGGCACAATGCCTCCCCACGGTTCACCGCCCAGCGGGGTGCGCAGAATCAGAACCCGGCCTTTTCCCACCCCCAGGACGTCATGCGGGAAGGACACGCCGGGGAGCTGCTCGCCAGCGGCGAGCGGGTCGAGCCCCAGCGACTCCAGCAGGCAGTGCCGGCTTGGCCGGTCCGGGTCCGCGAAACTGAAGCTGGCCGCGGTCGAATCGAGCACCACCGTCTTGCCGGCGGCGAGGTGGCGCCGGACGTACTCGAGCTCCGCCGTGTCGATGATCTCGCCGGTGAGGAACAGCACCTGACTGCCGTCGAGGTGCGCCAGGTCCATACCGGGTTGGTAGATCGACGGGGCGTAATGGTTGAAGACGTAGATCGAGGCCATGTACGGCCGCACGCCGGGCGTCCAGTAGGAGAGGAAGTAGCTGTACGCCTTGCGCAGATCCATGATGCCGACCGCATCATGGAGCCGTTCGGTCTGGCGCAGTTCGCACAGGCTCTCCCATTTCTCGATGATGCGGTACAACCCGTTCTTGGCCGGGGCTTTGTACGTGTCGTAGTTGAACGGCCGTCCCGGGCCGACGTCGAGGAAGTAGTGGAAGGCAATGCCGCGCCCGCCGTCGGCGAGCATGCCGTAGAGCATGTCGTCGAAGCCGAACGTGCAGGGCTCGTAGTTCCACATGTCGTGCGGTTCCATGCGTTCGATGAGCCCGGGAACCGCCTGGTACGCGTCGCGGAACGTGGTGTGGTCGAAGGTCGAGTGCACACCACCGTTGGCCATGATGCCGCCGTTCTCCGCAATGTGCCGGTAGAACCCGACCGACGCCGGGTGCGACATGCCGATGCTGTACACGATGATCGGGCGGCGCGGGTCCTCGGCGCGCACCGCGTCGAACTGGTTGCGGAGAATGAAATCCTCGGCGGCGCGCATGACGTACTGCGGCAGGTCGGCGTGCATGGCGCGGCGCGGGAACCGCACCGGATTTCCGTCCGGGATGCGCACTTCGGCGAACGACGAGTACGTCGTCCCGTAGCCCCGGTTCAGTGCATCGATGTCACCGTACTTCTCGCGCAGGAACGCGGCGAAGCGCGCGCGGTTCGCCGGGTCGCGCGAAGTCGGCAGCGACGTGGAGCCGTCCGAGACGATGTGCTCGTTCTCGAAGTAGTAGGCGCCGAAGCCCGGGTGGTTCAGGAACCGTCGCGCGAGCTGGCAATTGAACTCGCGGATGATGTCCGGCCCGTGCTCGCCGGTGGCGTAGTTGTAGCCGCCGACCATGTGCCGCCAGACGATACCGGTACCGTGAATGCGGCCGCGCTCGTCCTCGTAGAACTCGACTGGCGCCCAGTCGGGCGGCCACTTCTGCGAGAGGTAGAGCACGAACCGGCACCCGTGCTGCGCCGCGAGGTCGAACAGCGCCTGCAGGTAGTCCCAGTCGTAGACGCCGGGCATGGGCTCGAGCCGGTGCAGTTCCGGCATCATGCCGACGTTCGGGGTGATCTTCTTGACCTCGTCGAGGTTTTGGGCGACGACGTCCAGCACCTTGTCGCCGCAGCGGTCGACGAGGGCGTGGAACTGGCTGTTCATCCAGATGCCGTGCGGCGCGGTGAGCTCGGCGAACGACGGGATGGGCGCCGTCAGTGCCGGCGCGGCGTCCAGGCCATTGCGGATGCCGATCAGGCGCTCCTCGCGGTCGAGCCGGGTCGTGCCGCTCCACAGTTCGGCGACCACCCGTTCGACGCAGTGTTGCGGTGCGTACGGGACCTTGAGCGAACCGGGCCCGGCCACGGACAGCGTCTGGTCGAGCGTCACGTCGCGGCAGGTCGCGCGGCCCGGCACCCAGACAACGTTGGGTACAACCGCGTAGCGCAACTCGAGCGACTCAGACAGGGCCGTGTCCGGACGTGGCGCAACGATGAACTCGATCTCGCACGGGGCGTTCTTCTCCAGGCGCCCGAACGGCTTGCCGGGGTTGATCGAGAGCAGCCCGGCAGCACGGTGGGCCGGTTCGCCCGGCAGCGAGCCGTTGCCGCGCACGACAATGAGCTGCACCCAGTCGGTGGTGAAAAATGCCTTGGTCGTGGCGTCGTACGACTTGCCTTTGATCCGGTACGTCCCCGGCGCGGTGATCGGCAGTTCGATTCGTTGCAGGAAGTCCGCGGTGTTCGCAGTGTTGAGGCCGGTCAACCAGCGCTCGCAGACTAACCGGTCCTCCTGGTCGAAGGCCTGGACGTGCAGGTCGACGACGGGCGGGCGGCCGTCCTTGGCTTGGTCGAGCAGGTTGTCGAGGTTCACGAACGGCCGGCGCGCACCGCCGCTGGCGTCGGTCATGGCACGGGCGCCGCTGCCGTTGAACGCGACCATGGCGAAGTTGTCGCGGAAATTGCCGACCACGTAGTACAGGCTGGCGCGGCCGTAGTCGATGCGGTCGACGCCGAGGTCACGCAGGAACACGGCGTGCGGCGTGAAGACCTTGCCGTACACCTCGGTGTTGACGCTGAAGCCGGTGAACGCGGTGACGCTCTTGCCCTTGGGCACGTCCGCCATGACGTACATCCACAGCCCCGCCTTGCGGCTGTTCCCGGGTGCAATGTGCGTGCTGACGCAGCGCGCCGCCTTGACCGCATGCTCCTCACCGGTGGCGGTGCAGAACAGCGCCTGAATCTCGTGTCCGAAATCGCCCGGGGCGACCGCCGGCATGCAGTACCAGAAGTTCAGCGCGGCGGCGCCTTCGACCGGGACGGGCTCCTTCAGGGCCAGTCGTACCGTACCGCCGGGGGCGGTGTCGCCGAACTTCAGCGAGAGCACGCCGCCGGCTTCGTCGGTCAGTTCTACGCCCGGGCCGGTGACGGTCCAGGCCTCGGTGCGGTTGGCGTCGCGGCGCAGGTCGTAGCTTTGGCCGCGCAGCGCCTGCATGGCGTCGTCCGGTCCCATCGCACGGTCGAACACCGCGAACCCGGCCAGATCCATGGGCACATCGAGCCAGTTGCAGTCGCCGCCGATACGGACCGGGCCGACCAGCGGCAGCGCTCCGCTCGGGTTGCCTGGTCCGGCGACGGGCTTCATGCCGACCTCAGCGTCATCGAGCCACAACCGCACCGGCGCGGGTGCGGAGTCCGCAGCCACGGCGGCGGTCCAGGACACCATCAGCGTGTGCCACTCGCCAGACGTAACGGCGGCACTCGGGTCGGCGGCGAAACGCGTGTCCTGGCCGTCACTCCCCTTCACGACCAGGACCGGCACGCGCGGGTTGCGGCCCGTGGGCCCGGCGCCCTGCAACCGCAGCGACACGGACGGCGGCAGGTCCATGAGGATGCCGTCCAGTTCCCACGGCGGCGTGCCGCCGCCCCGGCACATATCGCCCGTCAGGCGGAACTGGAGCACAAGCGTGACCCCGTTGAGTTGCAGCGGTTGGGGAAGGACCGCACCGCATTGGACAACGGCGGAGCGCTGTGCGGGCGCCCAGATGCTGCGCGCGATCGCCGGCCCAAGTGCGACGGCCAATCCGCCGCCGTCGCCCTGGATCCAGAGCGGCCGGCAGGCGTCCGCGCGGCGCGGTTCGTTCGGAGGCAGGAACCGCAACGGCTGCAGTCCGGCGACCGTGCCGCCGCCCGGCAGAGAGGCTTTGGCGACATCGATCGTCTCGCCCGCGACCGTGCCCGGCGGCGCCGCACCCGCCCACACCAGCAGCGGCTCAACCGCGGCGGCGCGGACTGCCGGCAAGAGCACAACACTGGCAGCCGACGTAAGCAGAGCCAAGATGATGAGGCGATGGTTCATGACGGGTTCTCCGGTGACGGATGCCTGCATCGATGGCACCGCGGCCGACGAAAACGCCGGCCCGGTCCGGCTGTGTCAGGTAAGACTGTAATGCCGCGACGGCAGGATGGGAAGTGCCGAACGCCCGCTCGGGGCGATGCGCCAGTTGCGGGTGGGGTGAGCCGCCGGCCAGGGGCCTGGCCGGGCCGCGGACTCCGGACGGCTCGGACCGCGGTGCGGGCAGTCTCTTGCCCGCAGGCGCAGAACACGCCGAACCGGCCTCATTCCCACCCGCGACTGACGCATTACGTGGCGGTCGGTTGTACAGTCTTCTACACTAGGTGTATATTAGGGTGTATGAGAACCAACATTGTACTCAATCCCGATCTGGTTCGCGAGGCCATGCAGTACACCCAGGCGCGCACCCGCAAGGCGCTCGTCGACGAGGCGTTACGCACGTTTGTGCAAGTGCGTGCACAGGAGCGGCGGTTGCAGACCTACTCGGAGCGGCTGCGGCGCCTGGACGCGCGGCTCGGCGGGTTGCGCCTGCGAACTTCGCCCGCCGAGCTTCTGCGAGAGGATCGGAACCGGCAATGACCCGATTCGTCATCGACACCAGTGTGGCGGTCGCCTGGTACCTGCCGGAGGTGTTCACGCCGGCAGCGCGGGAGTGGCAGCGGCGTGCCTTGGAGGGAAGCATTACGCTGCTGGTGCCGTCCCTGCACTACTGGGAGTTCGCCAATGTGCTGCGCACCTACGTGCGCCGGGGCGAACTCGACGCGGCGCTGGCGACGGAGATCTGGGAGGTGCATCTGGATGCGCCCCTGGTGTCCCAGGAACCCGAACGCGGGCAGGTGCTGGGCTTCGCCTTCGAGTACCAGGCAACGGCCTATGACGCGGTCTACCTGGCGCTGAGCCTGACGCAAGATGCGCCGCTGGTGACGGCCGAACGCACAACGACGCCATGGGTCGTGAAACTGGGCGACCGAATCCGGAGCGTCCGGCCCTGACCAGGGCGTGCCCCATGGGAGGTTCACGAGGCGGTCACGTAGCGTTCAGCAGCACGGCTGAGGATGGTGCTGCGCGCCAGGCCGGTCTTGCGCGCGTAGGTGTCGACCTTACGCAGGATGGCTTCGGGCATGGTGACGTTGAGGCGAATGACGTGACTGGCAGGGACAGGCACGTCGACGGCCAGGAAGAGGTCGGCCCCACCTGCGAACTCGTGCCGGCGTGCCGCCTCAAGGGTCGTGGGTTTGGGAATATCGGCACCGTCCTCCCGCATGCCTTCGATGTGCAGAGCGAGGGCTTCCCTGGCCATGTCGCGCAGGGCGTCAAGGCTGTCGGCGGCAGACACGCAACCCGGGAAATCGGGGAAGCAGATGCTGTAGCCCTTTCTGGCGCTGCCATGAACGATGCCAGGGTAGGTGCTCACGGGGGTCGTCTTCATAGCTCGAGTCCTGCCTGCTTGCTGATGCTCTTCAACGTTCCCGGCTTGATGTCGCGACGCGGATGAGGAATGGTGACACGGCCCTGTTTGCTCGGGTGTCTGAACTGTACGTGACTGCCCTTCTGGCTGATCTGGAACCAACCTTCCTCCTTGATCCTGCGAATGACCTCGCAACTGTCCATGCCCGCCCTTTCGTCTCAACACAAATATACACACGAATACACACTGAGGCAACCGCGTGTGATGAGGAGGTCCGTGTGCTCCGTTGCCCCCCCCGGTCTCACTCCAGCGCCGTAACCTTGAAGGCGCGGAACTGGACGCGCACGTCGGCGCCGATGGTGCGGAAGCCGATCTTGCCGGCAGCGGGGATGGGTTCGGGAATGTCGTCGCGGTCGACAAAGCCGCCGGCCGGTTCGCCGTTGACCGACAACTGCAGCAGCTTGCCCTGCTTGACGATCACGATGTGGTACCAGGTGTCGTGGACCTTGCACAGGTCCGGTTGCTGTGCCATGAGGAAAATGCCCGGGTTGCGACGCCAGTTGCTCACGCCCGTGTGCTCACCCTTGTCGTCGTAGCGACTGACGCTGAGGTGGTAGCAGCGCAGGTTCGGGTTGAAGATGTAGTCGGCAAACACACCCTGTCGCTTCGGCAACCCCGTGATGATGTCCTCGCCGTGCCGGCCCTGCGCGGCAATGAATGTGATGACAAGCCCCTTGTTGGTGAGGGCGCGCAGGTCATACTCGATGCAGATGTTGTCTGGGAAGTCGTTCCTGCAGAATGCCATACAGCCTTCTGCTCCCTGCTTCGAGCCCACGCAGGCAAGTTCGAAGATCCCCGGTTCGGGCGTGGCGAGTTGGCCGATGCCTTCGTGGTGCCAGTTGTCGAGGCTCGCAAACGCGTCCTCGTACAGCACCCTGCCCTTGGGCACGACCGGCGGCGGGATGTTCATGTCGCCCCAGATGTGAACGGCCTGGCCGTCCGTCTTTGCCTGGCGGTCGGCGGCCGCGCTCAACGCCTTGAGTTCGTCGACCGTCTTGAGTTGCATGGCTATCCTCTCTTGCCCGAGCGCTCCCGCGCCTGTTACCGTTGCCAGAGCACAAACGACTGCCAACCACCCCGTGGTGCGCATGCGGTTATTCTCCTTGTCTCCTGCCTTTCCTGACGCCGCGATTCTTGGGGCGAGGGTCGGGTGTCGAAGGGGAAGACATCCCCACTCCCCCCGCCACACACACCCACACATTCCCTCATCCCGTCCTACCCTATTCCAGGCGGCTGAACCGGCGCGGGTCGAACGCGTTGCGCACGCCTTCGCCCACGAACACGCCAAGCAGCATGACCACGAACAGGCTCAGCGACGGGTACAGGATCAGCCACCAGGCCCAGCGGAATTGCTGCGCTTCCTGCAGCAGTTCGCCCCAGCTCGGCGTGGGGGGCGGCAGGCCGAACCCGAGGTAGTCCAGGGCCGCCAGCGACCCGATGGCGCCCACCAACGAGAATGGGAAGAACGTGATCAGCGGCACCAGCGCATTGGGCAGAATGTGGCGCAGCACGATCGCCCAGGCCGGCAGGCCGAGGCACTTGGCCGCCTCGACGAACGGCTGCTTGCGCAGCCGCAGGAATTCCCCCCGCATGTAGTACGAGATACCGATCCAGTTGAACAGTCCGTAGCAGACGATCAGCAGGATCAGGTTCCGCCCGTACACCGACCCGATCAGGATCATGACGTAGAGAAAGGGCAACGCGCTCCAGACCTCGATCAGACGCTGGCCGGTAATGTCGACCCACCCGCCCAAGTATCCCTGCGCCGCGCCGCACAGCGTGCCGATGACCAGCGAGAAGACCACCAGCACCAGCCCGAAGGTCATTGAGGTGCGCAGTCCGTAGAGCACGCGGGCCAGCACGTCGCGACCGGCGCTGTCGATGCCCATCCAGTGTCCCCTCGCCGGCCGGAACGGGAACCGGACGTCTTCCTTCTCAAACACCACGTTATAGGTCGCGGCCCCGACCGTCACCGTCATTCCCTGCACCGGGGCGTCAAACCGCAACCGCGCCCGGTCACGCAGCGCGGCCTGGTCGGCGTCCGGGAGTGCACCCCAAACGTCGCCCTCGGTTCGGACCACCCGCAGTTCACTGTCGAGCACGGCCAGGGCGCTGCGTTCGGCCGCCGCGCCCCCGGGACGACGCAGGGTAATCTTCACCGTATTCGACGCCGTCGCCCGTGGCTGAAACTCGATCAGGGAGAACTCGATCTCGCTGCGGTCCGCGGTGCGACCTGCGAACGTCGCGCGCGCCGCAGCGCGGTTGCCCAGGCGCTCGGCGACGGCCGCCGGCAGTGCCTGTGGCACCGAGCACAGCTCCGAGAGCTTGCGGTTGCGCAGGTCCGATTCGGCCACGCCGAAGAACCCGCCAGCCGCCACCGACTGCGCAATCGTCAGGTCGCCCGTCAGCGTCAGGCTCCCGACCGGCGACGCCACGGTGAAACGCACGTTCACTTCGTTCGCGATCTGGAGTTCCGCCGGTTCGACGACTTCGTAAGGGCCGTAGGGCACCGGCGGAAAAAGCATCCAGTTGCCGCGGGTCCTGCGGAACGCCTCGCTGGCCCGGACCGCCTTGTAGTCCGGCCTCGAGAACTTGCCGCTGCCGGTGAAAGCGTCATCCGGATAGAAGTGGAAGACCGGGAAATACGACTTGCCGTTGCAGTGCACATACAGCGGCACACTGTTGCACAGCAGTTCGGCGGCCAGGCTCACCGCGTACAGCGCCACCAGGAACCAGAACGACCAATAGGCGCGCTTCAGTTCCTTGAAGCGCTTCAGCCGTTTCCGGGTGATCGGGTTGAGCCGTATTCGCCACATGAAGCAGAGCCTTGTCGCGCGCCCGCACGACGCCAGCTACCGGTGCGAGAAGAAGTGCCAGCCGCCCAGCGTGGGCGGGTTGCCCGGGTCGCTGTCGAGCAGGAGTTTGTAGTTCTCGGCGACCTTGCGGAAGGCATTGGCGTGCTCCTCGATGATGTTCTGGCGGCAGAATTTGAACCACGGCACGCTGTAGGTCATGGCCGGAATCTTTTCACTCACCGGCAGGCTGCCCGGGGGCTGGCGCAGGTCACGGCGGCTGTGCGCGATCCGCGTCGGCTTGCCGGCACCGTAGATGTCGCAGGTGTTGAACACCGGGTGCAGGTGCAGCGGGATATTGCACCCGGGACCGGTGGAACATCCTTCCGCGGCCACCGCCTGGCAGAACCGCGTGATCGACAACCCGCCCAGTTCCTCCGCGCGGTACAGCCCGTGCGCGGCGTACCAGCCGCCCATCTCAGCCCCGGACCCGCGCGGCGGCCGGTGCGCCCGGATCCCGGGCGCGCCATCAAGCAGATCCCAAAAGTAGTTCATGGCTTTGAGAATTTCCGCATTGCGCGCGTCGTAGTCCTTCAACTGCACCCGACCCACCGCCGAACTGCACTGGTGCATGCGGTACTTGTAGCCGCCGATGGGCAGCCCCAGGAACTGCTTCAGTTCTTCGGTCTGGATATCGGCGCCGAACCGCTCGTAGTGGCCAAGCGACAGGGCGTACTCGTACGTCTCGCGATCATCCGTGCACAGCATGCCGCCCTCGCCGATCGCCAGCGACTTGCCGCTCATCAGGGACATGCCCGAGACGTGCCCGATCGAACCCAGCTTGCGACCGCCGCTGACGCCGCCGTGCGCGTGCGACACGTCCTCGATCACCTTGATCTTGCGCCGGTTCGCGATCTCCATGATCTCAGCCATCGGCGCCGGATACCCGCAGTAGTGCACCACCACGATCGCCTTGGTCCGCTTCGTGATGCGCCGTTCGAGGTCCTTCGGGTCAATGCAGAGCGTGTCCGGATCGACCTCGGCGAACACCACCGTGCCGCCGAGCGAGAACACCGGCATCGCCGACGCCCAGTAAGTGACGCTCGGGCAGATGATCTCGTCACCGGTTCGGACACCGCAACCGTACATGGCGCCCTGCAGCGCCGCCGTGCCGGTGCTGAAGGCCAGCGCGTATTTCGTGCCCTGCCAGGCGGCGTACTCGTCCTCGAACTTCTTCGTCACGTCCGTCCCGGACATGGCGCCGCGCCGCAACACGCCCAGGGCGGCGTCTTCCGCTTCCTGGGTGACAATCGGCCAGTCGAAGATGTTCCCCGCAGGCGTCTGGACCGCCTTGGGACCACCGAGCACTGCCAGTTTCTCAGCCATGGGGCGTCTCCTTGTCTGCCTGAACGACCTCGCCCGGGAGGGTGCTGACGTGCGGCCACAACTTGCGGCCGGGGTAGATACTGGTGTTGATGCCGGTGTGAACGTGGTCGCCCATAACGGTGCCGAACTTGCGCCGCCCGGTGTCGACCACCTCGCCGCGGATGCGACTCCAGTGATGACCGCCGTCGTGACGGAAGTTGGCGGCAATGGTGCCGGCGCCGAAGTTCACTCTCTCGCCAATGATCGAGTCGCCGCAGTAGCTCAGGTGCGGCAGGGCGCTGCGCGACATGATGATCGAGTTCTTGACCTCGACCGCCTGGCCGATGTGGCAGTCGTCACCGATCGCCGTGCTGCCGCGCAGGTAGCAGTTCGGGCCGATCTTGCAGTTCCGGCCAACGATCACCTTACCCTCGACGTACACGCCCGGCAGAATCCGGGTGCCGACACCGGCGACCAGAATGCCGTCGATAATGACATTCGCGCTGACCTGTGCCTCGATCCGACTCTCGGCCAGGGCCCCCACCAGGATCTCGTTGATGCGCAACAGGTCCCACGGGAAACGAATGGCGAAACTCTCCGCGTCCGCCGGCAGGATCGCCACGGTCGGACTGACGTCGGGTGCAGTTCCGGTGTGCGCCAGGGTCTGGCCGTCGGCGGTCACCACGGCTGTTGGGCTCTGCGAACTCCGCAGGGCCTGGAGTAAGGCAACGGACAACCAAGCGTCGCCGCGCAGGAACAGTCGCGCCCCGGTCGCCGCGTCGTTCCCGAAACCCGCGGCCTGCAGACGCTGCCGCTGCGCCTCGGCCAACGGTCGATTGGCAACCGGGCAGTCGGCCAGATTCCGTGTACAGGTCAGCGGATGGCAGGTGGCCGGGGCGCCGACGTCGACGAGCACCGCGTTCATGCCCCGATCTCCTTGTGGATGACGGAGGAAATCTCGCCGACCCATCGCTCCACCGCCGCCGTCTCCCGCGCTTCAACCAGAAGTCGGACCTTCGGTTCGGTCCCGGAGTAGCGCAGCAGGACGCGACCGTCCTTGCCCAGGTCCTGCCGGCACCGCTCGAGAACCTTCTGCACGATCGTCATATCCTCCAGCGGGCGCTTCTCGACAACCCGCAGACTGACCAGCGCCTGGGGATACTCCGTCATGCATTTCGCCAAGTCCGCCAGGGACGCGCCCTGCTGTTTCATCAGGCGCAACACCTGCAACGCGGTGAGAATGCCGTCCCCGGTGGTGGCGTAATCCATGAAAATCACGTGCCCGGATTTCTCGCCGCCGAGATTGCAGCGGTCGGCGCGCATGCGCTCAATGACTTGACGGTCGCCCACGTCGGTGACCTCGACACGAACACCGGCCTTGCGCATGGCGTCGTGGAGACCCAAGTTGCTCATCGAGGTCACGACCAGCGTGTCCTGCGCCAACTTGCCTTGGGTCTTGAACTCCAGCGCGCACATCGCCAGGATACGGTCGCCGTCAACCATGTTGCCCTGGGCGTCGCAGAAGATGACACGGTCCGCGTCGCCGTCCAGCGCAATGCCGACGTCGGCCTTCCGTTGCCGCACCATCTCACCGACCGTCTCCGGATGCAGGGCGCCGCAACCGTTGTTGATGTTGAAACCGTCCGGTTCCGCGAAGATCTTCGTCACCTCCGCTCCGAGTTCCTTGAAAATCCAGGGCCCGACGAGGTAGGCGGCGCCGTTGGCGCAGTCCAGCACGACCTTGAGGCCATCCAGGCTCTCGTTGGCAATGGAACTCTTGGCAAACTCGATGTACCGGCCCCGGGCGTCCTCGACACGGTACGCCTTGCCCAGGTCCTCACTGCGAATGTGCTCGCTGCTCATCTCCTCGCTGAGAACCAGTTCCTCGATCTGCGCCTCAATCTCGTCGGAGAGCTTGAACCCGTCGTGACTGAATACCTTGATGCCATTGTCGTCGTAGGGGTTGTGCGAGGCGGTCAACATGATGCCCACGGCCGCGCCCATGGACTTGGCCAGGTGCGCCACCGCCGGGGTCGGCACCGGCCCGACCAGCAGCACGTCCATGCCCAGCGACACCAGACCGCTGGTCAGCGCGCTCTCGAGCATGTAGCCCGACAGACGCGTATCCTTGCCGATGATGGCGCGCTTGGTTCCATGCCCGCGGGCCTGGAACACGTGCGCCATCGCCTTGCCCGTCTGCAGAGCGACTTCCGGCGTAATCGGGTAGCAGTTGGCCTGGCCCCGGATCCCGTCGGTACCGAAAAGCTTGCCCATGTTGCAGTCTCGTATTGTTTTGGGTTTGGGTCGCCGCGGCCGTTGCCGATCAGGGTTCAGGAATACCGAATGGGCACCTGGCGAAGAACGTGGGGCCAGCCGTTGACGGAGGATGGCGTTCCGTCGCACGCCACATCACGAATGCGACCGGCGCACACCGGCAAACCCGGAGCGCTCCCGAACCCTTCAGACCAGACCGATGGCGCGCCGCACCGCAGCCATGGTCTTCGTCGCCTCGGCGCGGGCCCTGGCCGCACCGTCCTGCAGAATCCCTTCGACCCGGTCCGGATTGTCCGCCAGTTCGCGCCGCCGGTCGGCAAACGGCTTGAAGCACTCGGTGTACTTCTCGTGCAGGGCCTGCTTGGCGTGGCCGTAGCCCATGCCGCCGGCGAGGTAGCGCTGACGCAACGCCTCCGTCTCCTGTTCGCTGGCCAGGAGTCGGTACAGCGCGAACACGTTGCACTTGCTCGGGTCCTTGGGCGCCTCCATCGGCGTCGAGTCGGTCACGATCCGCATGATCTTGGCCTTAATCGCCTTGGGGTCACCGAAAAGCTCGATCGTGTTGCCGTAACTCTTCGACATCTTCTCGCCGTCCACGCCCGGCACCACAGCCACTTCCTCGCGAATCAGACAGTCGGGAATGGTCAGCACCTCGCCGTACTGGTTGTTGAACCGAATGGCCAAGTCACGCGTCACCTCGACGTGCTGCTTCTGATCCCGGCCGACCGGGACAATATGCGATCCGTAAACGAGAATATCCGCCGCCATCAGCACCGGGTAGCTGAACAGACCGTGATTGGGCGACAGCCCCTTGGCTATCTTATCCTTGTAACTGTGGCAGCGCTCGAGCAACCCGAGCGGCGTCAGGCAGGCCAGAACCCACATCAGTTCCGAAACCTGCGGCACGTCCGACTGACGGAAGAGCACCGTCTTGGCCGGGTCCAGCCCGCACGCCAGGAAATCGATCGCCACGTTGCGACTGCGCTCGCGCAGCGCGGCCGGATCCGGAAGCTGCGTCAACGCGTGGTAGTCAGCGATGAAGTAGAAGCAGTCGTGCTGCTCCTGCAGCTCGATCGCCGGCCGCATCATGCCGAAGTAGTTGCCCAGATGCAGATCGCCCGAAGGCTGGATCCCGGAAAGCACACGCTTGCGGACCGCACTCATGGTACACCATCCTTGTGGGTAAGGTTCAGGGGTTCAAAGCGTCAGAGGTTTGGGGGCCTCAACGCGCGTCGCGCTCCTTGACCCACTTCTTCGCTCTTTCCTGGAACGCTTTGGCTTTACCCTTCTGCGCAAACTCGGCGACGTAGTGCTCGAACAGCGCGAAGAACACCTTCTGAAAGGTGTACAGGTTCGTCATGCGCTCCTCAAAGATGCTGCCAGGGTCCAGCGCCTCGCCCTCGGGCAGTTTCAACGACCGGAACACGAACTCGTCCGCGTCCAGAGTGACCGACCATTCCTCGCCCCGCTTGCGCGCCAGGACAAGCTTGGCGCGCTTCAGCTTCTTGCCGACCATCAGTGCGGTCTTCGCCTCGGCGCTCGCCGTGGGCATGCCCTTGCGGATCACGCAATCGAGTGCGCCGCCACCTTCGGAGACAAACACCAGCGGCCCGTCGAGCAGCATCGAGAACTCGCCCAACTGCGACGCCGGCAGAACGCCATTCCGATCCTCAAGAAAGAACCACAGCCAAGTCAGGAAGTTCTGTCCGACCGAGCCGCCCGCATTGACGTCCGCCAAGTCGGGGGAAAAGTTCAGCAGCGGCAGGGTCTCGGGGTTCACGTCCAGCAACGCCTTGGCGACCGTGTCTGGCGTCAAGGGAACCGGCTCGAACCCGACCGTCTGACAAAAGAGCCCCAGGAACAGGTCGAGCTGCTTCGGCGACGTCGTGCCCACATACAGGCGGCTGTCGTTGGAGTCTACGACAAACGGGGTGCCCGAAAGCTGCGGCGGCATCTGCGGCAACAGCCGTTCGGTGATCTCCTGCTTGATGCGTTTCTTCTCCTTGCGGTTCACCGGCGCGCCCTGCGCCTCTTCCGTCGTGAGTTCCGCCATACGGCACTCGGCGCGCAACAGGGCGTTGGGGATCTTACGCTCCGCCTGCCGCAGGCAAAGGTGCAGGTACCCGCCCATGTACGCCGTCTGCTCGTCAATGCGCCGCTCGAGCAGGTGCCGGCCCGAAACCCACCCCCAAAGCGGCTCATCCTTGACCTGTTCCAGCGGCACCGCCGCCTTGCGCGCAAACCGCTCCAACGCGTCGTCCGGCATGGGCCCGGGCAGGTGGCAGACTCGGAAGGAAACCGTTCCTCGTTCGAATGGCATGAAAGCTCCGTGCTAAGTTGTATAGATACCGTTAGCTTACTTGTCGTCGCAAGCTAGATAGTATACCTGTCAAGACATGCCTTTCCACACATGGGACTGTCGAATCAGGGCTGTTTCAAGATTCGTGACCGTCACGTGCGGCGAGTCCCCCCGGCGTGTCCCCACGCCGGGGGGGGGGCGGCCTGAGGACAGGCCGCCCCTACTTGGTGTGCGCAGAGGCGTGGCCTTCCGAGACGCGGAATCGGCTTGTTTTCTGCCGAGGGCGAGCTATAATTTGCAGAGTACGCCGGACTGCCCGGTGGTGTAATGGTAGCACAACTGACTCTGGATCAGTTTGTCTTGGTTCAAGTCCAGGCCGGGCAGCCATTCGACGCGCCCTCGGCAAGGCCGTGGGGTTGCTCAGGGCCTTTGGCCGCGGGGCAAGGCAAGCGTCGCAAGCCCCCGAGCCAACCCGAACCGCTCTCCTGTTCCGCAACCGGCAACCGCCTGCCCATGGTTTGGCGCGGTCCAGTCGGGTTGAAACCCGCGCTCCCGAGTGTAAAGTAAGCGTTTCGTCGTTCCATTCTTGCCTCAAGCGGCCGTGTCAAGGCTCAGCTTGAGTCCGGCGGCTTAATGTGCCGCGGACGTAAACCCGTGCAGGCAACACCAAACGTGAACGCGGAACGGCAGAACACCTAGGAGAGAAGCTACTGTGAAACGCGGACCCAAACACAAGCTGTGCCGCCGGGTTGGGAGCTGCATCTGGGGCAGCCCGAAATGTCCGAGCAACAAGCGCCCGTACGCTCCCGGACCGCATGGGAACCAGCGGCGCCGGACCAAGCTCTCCACCTACGGAATCCTCATGATGGAGAAGCAGAAACTGCGCGCTTTGTATGATCTGAACGAGCAGGAGCTCGTGTTCGCCTACCGCAAGGCCAAGGCCGGTACCGGGTCGACTGGCGAGAAACTGCTCCGCAACCTTGAGATGCGCCTGTCCAGCATCGTGTATCGCAGCGGCTTGGCCCCCACGGTCTTCGCCGCCAAGCAGGCGATTTCACACCGGCATATCCTGATCGACGGCAAGGTTGTCAACCGCTGCTCCTGCCGGGTCAAGCCCGGGCAGGTGGTTTCGGTCAATGCGCAACGTTCTCCGGCGATTGCGAACATCGCACAGAAGACGGATATCGTGGCCCCGCCCTACCTGGAACTCGAGAAGGAAAACTGCAAGGTGACGGTGGCACGCGAGCCTCTGACAGAGGAAATCCCCGCCAATATCGAGATCATGCGCGTGGTCGAATTCTACGCTCGCTAAGTCGACGGCGCGATTGCCGAACACGACTTTCAGGAGGCCGTCGATAGCGACGGCCTCTTTTCATTTAGCGACCTTGGCCATCTACCGCCCAACCGTGCACCCACGACTGACGCATTACGTTATTCCTGTGAGCGCTCTGGCGCGGACGCGGAACCCGGGCTAAACTACCGAGGTGTTTTCGGTGGCAACCCCGTCGGGCGGAGCCCGCACACACATCCCCGGGCGACCCGGCTGAACGGCAAACATGAGGATACGTCAGAGGTGAAAAAGTCTATCGATTGGAGCAAGCTCGGGTTCGAGTACATGGACACCGATTGCCACGTCCGCTACCTCTGGCGCGACGGCAAATGGAACGACGGCGAACAGGTTGCCGATCCGCATTGTAATCTGCACATCGCCGCAACCGTCCTGCACTACGGTCAGACCGCCTTTGAAGGGCTGAAGGCCTTCCGTTGCAAAGACGGCAAAGTGCGTGTGTTCCGGGCGGACGCCAACGCCCGGCGCATGGCGACCACCGCCCGGCGCATCTGCATGCCCGAGGTGCCCGAAGCCATGTTCCTCGACGCCGTCAAGCGCGCCATCCGGGCCAACATCGACTACGTCCCGCCCTACGGCACAGGCGGATCGCTGTACGTGCGACCGCTGCTGTTCGGATCCGGACCGCAGATCGGGGTGAACCCCGCCAAGGAGTACACCTTCATCGTCATGGTGGTGCCGGTGGGCGCCTACTACAAAGGCGGCATGAAACCCGTCCGTGCCGTGGTTCTGGACGACTACGACCGCGCCGCGCCGCTCGGCGTCGGGCACATCAAGGTGGCGGGCAACTACGCGGCCAGCCTGGAACCGCACCGCGTCGCGCACGACAGGGGTTTCGCAGTCGAGCTGTACCTTGATGCCAAGGAGCACCGGTACGTCGAGGAATTCGGCACGTCGAACTTCGTGGGCATCAGCAAGGCTGGGCATTACGTCACCGCGGAGTCCCAGTCCATTCTGCCGAGCATCACGAACATGAGCCTGCAGCAACTGGCGCGGGACTTAGGCATGCCGGTCGAAGTGCGGCGTGTCGCCTTCGACGAGTTGGCGGATTTCGCCGAGATCGGGGCGTGCGGCACGGCGGTGGTGATCACGCCGGTCAACGAGATCGTCCGCGGCGACCTGACGATCCGCGTCGGCCCGCGCGACGGCTGCGGCCCGGTCCTCGAGAAGCTCTGCAAACAGGTCAAGGCCATCCAGGACGGCGAGACGCCGGATACCCACGCCTGGACCATGGAAGTCTGAGCCGCTCCTGCGGCCGCCGCGAGGCGCCTTCATACGTCCTTCGTATCGCTGACTGGCATCCAGGGGAGATTGTGCAAATGAAGAAACTCAGAGTCGGGGTCATCGGTGTTGGGTCGGTGGTGCGCGAGATCTACCAGCACCTGTATTTCCACAGCGACTTCACCGACATGCTGGACATCGCCGCGGTCGCCGACCCCAACGATCAGTTCCGCACGTGGTTCTGCGACACGTTCAAGGTCCCGCAGAACCGCCGCTTCACCAGCCACAAGGAAATGCTCGAGAAGGTTGAGCTCGATGCGGCCCAGGTCAACACGCCGGATCACATTCACGCCGGGCCCACCATCGATTGCCTGAACGCCGGGCTCGACGTCGTCGTACCCAAGCCGACGGCGGCCAAGCTCAAGGATGCGCATGCCATGATTGAGACGGCCCGGAAGACCGGCCGCCTCCTCGGTATCGACTTCCACAAGCGCGAAGACCCGCGCATCAAGGAAGCCGAGGCGCGGTACCAGAGCGGCCGCTACGGGCAATTCCAGGTCGGCGTGTGGTACATGGTCGATAAACTGATGGTGGCCGACCCGAACCACAAGCCGATGTTCTTCGCCTCACCGGACTTTGCCGAGCGCAACACGCCGATCTCGTTCCTGACCGTGCATATGGCCGATGCACTGATCAAGGTCGTGAACCTGACCCCGATCGAGGTCAAGGCGGTCGGATACGCCCACGCCCTGCCCGCGCTGCAGCCACGGCCGGTCATCAAAGGCTACGACTTGGTCGACACCGAAGTGCGCTTCGCCAACGGCGCGCACGCCCATATCATCACCGGCTGGCACCTGCCCAACACCGCGCACGCGACCACCGTGCAGTCCAGCCGTATGATCTGCGCCAAGGGCCTGTTCGACCTGGGCCTCGACAACCCAGGGTTTTACGAGATCCACCCGGACGGCATCTTCCAGGTCAACCCGCTGTTCCGCAACTTCGAGAAGGACGGCACGGTCACCGGTTACGGCATCACCAGCCCGGGACGTCTGTACCAGAAGTTCCTCGCCTACCGCAATGGCAAGCTCGACGCAAAGACCCAGGAACGCATGATGACGCCAGGCGAACTCGGCTTCTACACCACTCTCGTCCTGGAAGGCGCCGAGACCAGCCTGCAACAGGGCGAGAAGGTCGCCGATGGCGTCACCGTGGGCAAGGCCATGGACCTGCGCAAGCTCGCCGCCGACCAGCTCGGCAAGAAGGTCGCCGCCGCCTACGGGCTGTAGGCCCAATCAACGAGCCGAGGTGACAACAAGTCTCGCGGCCGGATGCGACGCCGCCGTGCGTGGCGCAGCGGCAGCGGCACACGGAGAACCGATTATTCATGCTGCTTGAGACCACTTCCTACGCCCGCGCCGGCCTGATCGGAAACCCTTCCGACGGCTACTACGGCAAGACGATTGCCTTCACCATGCAGGAGTTCGGGGCCACGGTCACGATGTACGAGAGCCCCGAGATCCAGTTTGTCCCCGCCGATGTGGACGATGCCGTGTTCCCGGATATGGACGCCATGCTGCAGGAGTTGCGCCTGTTCGGCTACTACGGCGGCATCCGCCTGCTCAAAGCCACGACCAAGGTGTTCGTCGAGTACTGCCGCGAACACGGCATTCACCTGCCGAAGCGCAACTTCAGCGTACGCTACCGCTCGGACATCCCGCGCCTGGTCGGGCTGGGCGGCTCGAGCGCCATCTGCACCGCCATGTTCAAGAGCCTGCTCCGGTTTTACGAGGTGCACATTCCGCGCGAAACCGTCGCCACGCTCTGCTGGCAGGCCGAGAACCACGAACTCGGCATCACCTGCGGCTTCCAGGACCGCGTGGCACAGATGTACGACGGTGTGGTGTTCATGGACTTCAACCAGCCGTTGATCGAGTCGCGCGGCTACGGCGAGTATGTCCGTATTCCGGCGGACCGGCTGCCGCCGCTCTACATCGCCTACGACCCGCTGCGCGCCGAGATCTCGGGCGTCTACCACCGCCGGCTCCGCGTCCTGTTCGAGGAGCACAACCGGAAGATCCTGGCCGCCATGACCGAGTTTGCGGACCTCGCACAGCGCTCCTACGAAACCCTGATGGCCGGCGACCTGGCCACGCTGCCGGCGCTCATCAACGCGAACTTCGACCTGCGCAACCGCGTCTTCCACGTCGCCCCGGAGAACTACCGCATGGTCATGCAGGCGCGCAGCACCGGCGCCTCGGCCAAGTTCGCGGGCTCCGGCGGCGCCATCATCGGCACCTACGAGGACGACGTCATGTACCGCCGCCTCGTGGACGTCATGGCGACCATCAACTGCAGAGTACTCCGCCCCACCGTCGTCCCGCCTGCGGAGGAGGTGGCGTGAGGTGAGCGCCCTCCGCATCCGCAAGGCTGTCATTCCCGCCGCCGGCTACGGCACGCGGTTTCTGCCCGCCGCCAAAGCTGTGCCCAAGGAAATGATGTGTGTTGCCGACCGGCCGGTCATCCAGTGGATCGTGGAAGAAGCACTCACCGCCGGCGTTGACGAGGTCGTCATCGTCACCAGCCCGCGAAAGGATGCCATCACGGCCCATTTCCGGCCGGACACGGCGCTGAACGCCGCCCTCCGGGCCGCCGGCAGGACCGAGGCGCTGAGCGAACTCGAACGCCTTGACCGCATCGGGGACCGGGTGCGGTTCGTCATGCAGACGGAGCAGAAGGGGCTGGGTCACGCCGTGCTGTGCGCTGCCGGCGCCGTCGGAGAAGAGCCGTTCCTGGTCCTGCTCGGCGATGCCCTGGTGTGCGGCGAACGCCCCGCGGCCGTGCAGCTTGTGGACGCCTACACCGAGCGCGATGGAGGTTGCGTGATCGGCCTGGAACAGGTGCCCATGGAAAGGGTGAGCCGCTACGGTGTCGTGGCCGGCACGCGCCTGTCGGACCGCCTGTACCAGTTGTCAGACCTGGTCGAGAAGCCCACCGCCGCCGAAGCCCCGAGCGACCTGGCCATCGCCGGGCGCTACATCCTCACCCCCGAGGTGTTCGCCGCCCTGCGCCAGACCACCCCGGGCCGCGGCGGCGAAATCCAGTTGACCGACGCCATCCGCGCCGTCCTGCCGCACACGCCCGTCTACGGCCTGCGCTACACCGGACGCCGCTACGACATCGGCAACCCGGTCGGCTACCTCGAAGCCGCCCAGGCCTTCGCCCAGCGCGATCCCCGGTTCCAAGGCCGGCTTCCGCCCCCCCCACGCACACGCTCTCTTCGCTGATGAGACCATCCCCACGCGCGTGGGGAAGAGGGCGTGGGCGCAGGCGTCCGGGCGTGCATGTTTGGACCATCCCCACGCGCGTGGGGAAGAGGTCCCGGCCGATAACTTCGCGCTGCTCGGGTACGGACCATCCCCACGCGCGTGGGGAAGAGCTGCCGGTCTTGTCGCGCTTGCAGACGCAGTAGGGACCATCCCCACGCGCGTGGGGAAGAGTGGGCCGTGCGGCTCGGTGGCAACGGCGTGTCGGGACCATCCCCACGCGCGTGGGGAAGAGACCGCCGCAACCAGTCGCTGCTCGCGTGGATGAGGACCATCCCCACGCGCGTGGGGAAGAGTAGCGGTCACCCGGCGAGAGGTGCTCCACCACAGGACCATCCCCACGCGCGTGGGGAAGAGTACATGCTCTCCCGCCGGCGCGCCGGGAATGCCGGACCATCCCCACGCGCGTGGGGAAGAGAACAACCGGCAGTGGCCGGGGGCGACTGCACCCACTATATGCAGGGGTATACGGTTGTCAAAGAGCCAGACTTCCCCAAGGAGTCTGGAGGTGGTTTGGGCAAAGCCGGGACGGCGGTACGGGCAGCTGCAAGGGGTAGCCGTCCATGGCCCATCTCCAGGCCTTCCAGGCCAGCGGTTCGAGCGTCAGGACATCGGATGCGTTGTACCGCAGGAGCAGGCGCAATGCTTCAGCATCGCCCTGCTCCACGTAATGCTGCCACAGCAGGACGGCGTCGTTGCCGTCGAGGCCCCCCGTAGTGCGGCCGGCAATACCCAGCCGGCGTTCGATGGCCTTCAGTCCGCCGTAGTGGCCCCAGGCGTGCAGGACGGGGCAGAGGTCCAGGTGTGGGACGCCGAACTCCTGGCCGAACTCGCGTTGCAGGATGGGCATATCGAAGCGCTTCCCGTTGTACGTGACCAGCAGCCGCAGTCCCTCGATGGCGGCCGGCAGCCGGTCGAGGTTTTGCCCGCGCACGAAGACGCGCACGCCGTCTTGGGAAAACAGAGCCACGGTGGTCACTCGCGCGCCCTCGTACAGCCCATCGGTCTCGATGTCCAGATATCCGGTCTCCGCCGCGAAGTCGCCGAGGACTCGTGGTCGTTCGGCCACGGGCAGGCGAGTCAGGAAGTGCCCGGCGTCCCGCGCGAGCAGGGCCTGGCGTGTCACCGCAACCTGCTCCCGCAGGCTCGCGGTCTTGGCGGGTGAGAGGATGCCTGACGGGACGCCACGCTCCACGTCGTCCCACCCAAGGATGCCATGGCGCCACAGGTGCCGTTCACCGTCACGCTTCACGCCACGGAAATGACAGAACGAACGCGTCAGCACGGCAATGTCCTCAGAATGGCGGATCCTCCTCGTCGGCAGCATCCGCACCATCGGCCTGCCCGGCGGGATCTTCCGCACTCCCGTCCCAGGTTTCGGCGATCAACTGCAGGCCCTCGAACTCAACGATGCGCCGGTCGGTTTCGCCCCAGCTCTGCATTTCAAAGCCCTGGCAGTTCTTGCTGGTGGCGATCATGAGCAAGCCCATATCCGGTGCGTTACGGCGAATGTACTCGAGGGTCTTGTCGCGGGTGCGCCGGTTCACGGTCCCAACGAAGACATTCGGTTTGGGTTCGACGAACCAGCGTTTGAGCAGGCCGCGGATGGCGGGCGGCGTATCATTGGCGACGAGCACGGTCATGCGAACAACTCCTCGATGTCGCGAGGCATCCGCTGCAGGAGTTTCGTCTCCTCGATGCGCAGTTTCAGCAACCGCATCGTGTCGGCGCCGGCGTTCTTCGGGTTCAGGCTCACGGCATGGAACGCGGCCGGCAAGCTGGTCTCGGGTTTGTACATATCGGCCACGTCGAGCACAAAGGAGCGTGCCGCGGCCGCGTGGATGAAGCCAAGTTCCGGCAGATATCCCAGTGCGCAGACCACGGCGGTGCAAAGCGAGTAGAGGGCGGCGTTGGCCGCGGAAACCGCACGGTTGATCTCGTCGGCCACGTCCCAGTTGTTGGGGTTGTAGTTACGGCCCATCCAGGTCACGCCGTACTCCGCACCCAGGCGCTGGTAAAGAATTCGAACACGCCTCCCTTCGAGGAGCCGCAGGTCCTCGATGTGCGTCTGGCTCACGTCGCAATCGGGAAAACGCTTTCCGAACATGCGCCGTGCGATCTCCGCACGACGTTTGGGGTTCGCGTACGCCTCGGCGTGACGGCGGGCGCGCTCGTTGTCGTGTGTCGGCGTGGCGCCAAAGGCGTAGAAATGCATGCCTTCCTCGCCGATCCAGCAGACGGGCGTGTTCGACACGGCGCAGGCACGGATGGCGGCATGCGTCACCGTCGTGCCCGGGCCGAGCATGAGCGCGCTGACGGTTGCCACGGGGATACGCAGCACGGTGCGGTCGGCGCCGATCCATTTCACGCTTGAATCGTCGACCTCGAGCCGGCCGTGCTCGAGGTACAACGGTGTCCAGCGCTCGGAAACCGGTGTCAACGTCTCCAATGGCGGTTTCTCGAAGACGGGCATAACTTCAACGCCTCCTTGTCTCCAGTCCGGGACCGCGCAGACGCTACGCCGTGACGCGCCGTTCACCGGGCGGCACGACGGGCGGCGTCTGGCAGATCCGGCGCGGTTTGAATTCGCGGGTCGCGAACGAGACGGGCGCGTCCATGAGCGTATCCGTGCCTTCGTCAAAGCTCGGCGCCTCGGTCACGACGGCAAACTCCGCCAGGTCGCGGCTGGCCAAGTCGAGGGTTGCCATGGCCTCGTCGAAGGTCGCCGCCAGCTTGCGAAACACCGGTGCGGCGGGGATGCAGCACTTGCGTCCGAACCAAATGCCCCAGTGCGGATTCCGCAGTGCGTCGGCAACCGGTTCGAGTACGGCGCGCGGCCCTTCCATGATCGCGCCGAACCGCGCATCGAGGAGGTATTGGCGGTGACTGAGCACCGCGTCCTTCTTGATCTTGTTCTCCGCATTGCGCGTGCCCTCGACGGTGTGATAGTCATCAAGCCGCCGGATCGGCAGCGGTTCACGGGCCCCGTCCGGCCGGCGCGGAATGGCCAGGACGGTCAGGCGCGCGCCGTCGAGGCGCGCCAACCACTCGCTCTCGACGCTTGAGCCTTTGGCGGCGCCGAGCGCGGCACAGATCATGCCGAGAATACCGCTGCGCGTCGGATGCAGCGCGGTGGTGCGGCGCTGGAACCGGCTCGAATGCCCGAAGCTCATCAGCGGCGCGTCAAGCATCAGTGCGAGGTAGACGTGTTCAGTCGACATGGGCAACGATCCTCGTGCAGAACTCGTTCAGACTCACATCGGGAATGGCGATCTCCTCGGCCGTCGCGACATCCCAGGTCTTCTTCATTGCCACGTGATGGGCTTTCATGGCCTCCGTGGCCTTGACCGCAAGCCCGTCCTTCGACCACACGGGTTTCTCGAAGGCATTGACCAACTGGATCGGCTGCCCGTGGTTCTTAACGATGCCCAGCACGTAGACGGGCAGGGTGTTGGCGTTCATCGAGTTCCGGCGCGCGCCGGGCACTGCGAGCAGCGTGGCGCGGACAAACGCGTTGACAACGGCCTTGCGCTCGTCAGGCGAGAGCGCGGCCAGGTGGTCCTTGTCCGCGAGCAGATCCAGGTTCAGCGCCGCGTAGCGGTAGTAGCAGGCGGAGGTGAACTCGAGCGTGCCGGTCATGCCGGCGCCGGCATCATCGGCGTCCTTCGGCTTGAGGTCATCGACCGCGGAGAAGAAGTCCACGTCATTCTCCGCCTTGTGCGTCGAGAGGGCGTGACTGAACATGCCGGCCCCCTCGACCGTGAGTGTGTGGTCGCTGGCGACCATGCGGCCAAAGATGGCGACGTCGGCAGCGTCCTTGAGTTGGACGGCTTTCGTCGCCTCCTTGCATGCCTTCTTGACCATGTCGGCCAAGGCAGTTCCGCCATCTTTCTTCTTTCCCTTCCGTCCCTTGCCCTCTTCGGCAGCCGGCGGCGCGTCCGGCGGCGCGGAAGCGAGCCCGGCAGCCACCTTGGCCGCTATCTCCTCGATCTCCGCGGGTGACAGGAACATCAGCGTCTTGACTTGGAGCGCACCGTCCTTTTCCTTCTCTGCATCGTACGTGGCCAGGTACTCACCGATCGCCTTGGCCGCCTCCAGCGCCCTGCCTTCCTCCACGCCCCGATTCTTCATCGCGTCGGCCAGCGGCCGGATGATCAAGCGGCTGCGGTTGGCCGCGAAATGCGCGGGGGCCAGGTCGTGCGCCATCTCGCGCACGGCGCGCTTGAGGCACTGGCTCGAAATGCGCGCCCGGGTGCAGCCGCCGAAGATGGCGGTCTTTGGCGCACCGACGTCGTCGCGGTTCAGACACGACACGGGGAACGATTGGAGGATGTGGAGTTCGATCAGTTTCATGGGACGTCCTTTCTGCGTTGGTCCTCTATCTATGGCGAGACGAAACGATTGTGGAGTGAACTCATCCTACGGCCCAGTCCCCTGCCCCGCACCGGTCGGCACGTGCATGTACCGCGCGAGCTTCTCGCGCAAGGCTTCGCGCAGGCGCGGCTTCTCGTCGGCATGCAGCGACACCAGGCGCTTGCCCGCCTGCTGGTAAAGCTTCTTCTTCTTCTCGAGCATGCCGATCCGGTAGTCGAGGTTCTCTTCCATACCCCAATACTCAATGTACAGGTCGAACTCGGGCAGGTAGAAGTCGGGGCGGATGGCGTAACCCTTGATGATGCGGAACCGATTGTCGTAGCGGAACATCAGCCCCAACGCCGCCAGTTCCTCGGCAATGATGCGTTCGCCCTCGGACTGCACTACGGTGCCGTTCGCTGCCTGCACCGTTTTGTTCAGTTCGACCTGCGTCTCCCAGTTGCGGCGATCGAGGAACACCGTGTCGAAGCACACGTCGCAGTAGGTGCGCTGGAAGGCCTTCTGCGACCGCGCGTATTCGTCCGGGGCCACCGATTGGCCACACTTGCGGCAGACGTGGACCGCCTGCTGCTCGGCGATGCGCAACGCTTCGCGGATCGTTTTGCCGGCCGTCACCACGCTGCGCTTCACGTAGTCTTTCTCGGTCGGGTTCCGGTACATGTCGCGCAGGTCGGGCAGCGCGTTCTCCGCCGCCACGCCGAACGCCCCGAGCGCCTTGGCCGCGTACTGGCGTACCTGTGGGTGTTCATCTCCCAACAGTGGACGCAGCAAGTCGACTGACGCTGCGGAGTCCACGATCCCCGCGAGTTTGCCCAGCGCGGAGGCCGCCAGCCGCCGGACCAGCGGCGACGCGGACCGGGTCATCTCAGCCAGTTCGGGGAAGGTATCCGCGTTGGCACTCTCGCCGAGCGCCTTGGCTCGGGCTGCGAGTTTCCGTTCGTTGGCGATATCCATACACGCGACTCCGAGCGATGTGACGGTGAAACTTGTTGCGCGTCCGGGTGCCGGACGTTTCACTGCGTTTCGTCCGCTACCGGCGCAAGAGCGAGCAGACCGAACCCGAACGCCTTGGCCGAACCTATACCGCGGGCCAGGGCCACCGCGAATTCCGCACGATCGGTCACTGTCAGCATGCCGTCGAACTCGACCGCGTGGTGGAACCCGGACGTGCCGCGTTTCTCGATACGAAACCACTCGCGCCCCTCCTGCATGATCCGCAGCGTCTCCGCATCGACCGCGAAGCCGCCGGAGGCGGCCTTGCGGTCGAGCCATGCGCGCAGTTCGTCGTCCGTGCGCAGGGGTAGGCGCTTGCGGGTAGCGCTGTCGCGTCTGGTCGGATTGGCGCGGAGTTGGAACCGGTACCGGCGATGCGCGAAGAACGCCGGGACGATCTCGCGTGTCTGCCAGGCGTCGGGCCGGTCCGTCGGCCACGCGTCGGGACACTGGGGCGGGCGTGGAGAGAGGATAAGCAAGCGGAAGTCGCGGTCTCGCTCACGCCGGTCGAGACGCGTGAGGAAGTCGCGGGGCGCGCCGTCGCGCTGGGGAAAGGCGCTCCAGACGAGTTGGTGCCAAGCGTAGCCGTCGTGGAGCTTCAGCCGCGCCGCGGTCTCGAAGTCGATGAGGGCTTGGGTGAGGTAGCTCATGATGCGACCTCCGCGGCGACCGCGCCCTGAGGCGCGGACTCGCACGTCGGCGCCGCGCCGTCGCTGTCGAGCAGGCCGGCGGCAAGCGCCGCTTCGTCCTCCGGCGCGCCCCAGAACGACTTGGCCCAGCGCAGCTTCGCGTCGTCGCTCCAGCAGAGCAGGTCCGAGAGCAGCCGCGCGTAGTTGACCGGCACACCCTTGGCCTGTGCGGCACGCACCACGGGCGCGACACGTTCAGCGATCTCGTCGCGGTCGCAGGTCAGCAACCGGCGAAAGCGACCGTCAAAGGAGTTGTGCTCGCCGCTGAGCTTTCTCAACGCGTCGCCCAGATCCGCCGAGTCCGAGGCGTGGCTGTCCGCGTCGGCGGCCCACAGCGCCGCCACGGTTTCGAAGGCGGGATTGCCGATGGCGCCGTGGAAGCCGCCGAGCAACGGCCAGGCGCGATACCGGCGCGTCTCGCTCAGCGCGGCGCGCAGGTTGGCCAGCGCGCCACGGTCGCCCCTATAGCGCTGCTGCAGGAAGGCGATGAAGCGCGTGGCATTCTCAAGGGGCGGGCGGGCTTGAGACATGGTTTATCCCTCCAAGTTTATTGGTCGGTATCGGTATCGGCCTTGGTGTCAGTGTTGGCATCGGCCTCAGCGTGACTTGCGGACTTCGCAAACAGTGCGCGCAAACCCAGCGCGTGGGCCTTCATCTGGCGCGGGGTCTGGTGCGGGCAGGCCAGGTCATAGGCGGCGCGCACGGCACGAAAGATGCCCTGCCCCCACTCGGTCGTGCCCCAGGTCGGATGCGCCAGGTCCGGCCCGAGCAGGGCGGGGTTCTCGACGATGACCAAAAGGTCGGAGACGTGCTGCTCCACGGCGGTCCAATAGTGCGTGGTGGCCTTCTGCTTGACGAGGTTTCCGCGCTTCCGAAACTCGAACCGGTCCAAGTCGTCTTTGTACTCGCGGTGATAGGCGGAGACCGCCCTGCGAAGACGCGATGCCCCTTGTTCGGCTTGCTGAATCCCGTTTTGGTAGAGCCGTTGACCAACATCCGCGAAGATCGGAGCCGGGAGGTGGAACACCGACTCGATAGTGTCAAGGAGCTTGGACTTGTTCGCCGCCAACGCCCCAACCCAGATGTCACATCCCCGCTCCACCGCGTCTCCGTTCGCCAGGGTCCACGGCCCGCCCAGACCGTCCTTGGCGAACGTCGAGAGCGTGGCAATGGAGTGAAGCTCACGCCAAATGCTCTTCTCAAGGGACCCGCTAACGAGGACGCGTTCTGGAACGCCGTCGCGGTCACGAACCACGACCGTGGCGGCCGGTTCGCGCCAGTCGGGACTGTAAGTCAGGGCATTGCCCATCACCATGCGCGTCCCGCCGGATTCCAGACACACGGCGCGCGCCAGCGGCACGAGGCGGCCAAGGTACGTTGCACAGGCATTCTGAACGGCGCTCGCATCGTCGATGCTCACGGGGGGACGCACCCACACGGGCAATCCCCAAACAACGCCGGCCCGCGCCAGTTGTTCCTTGTGGAGAAGGTTGCCATGCACAGTCTCCTGCAGGTCTCCGCCCTTGCGATAGGTGTGAACCATCGACTTGACGATGCAAGGGGCGTGATTGCTGCTGCGCCCCATGGCGTTGCCCGCCCACGCCACGTTGCCGATCAGGCCACCCGGCGAAAAACTCTGAAACGTGAGCAAGGTCAGGGCGATGCGATCCGGCCCGAACGCTCGGGTCCCACCCGCCGCGTTGTCGAACAGGGTCGGCATATTGCCTGCCGCCAAATCGAGGTCAAGCTTGGCTACATCGCCCCCTTGGTCGTCACCCCTTGCGCTGATGGATCTGACGTCCGTCACCTGCAGGAACCTCTGTCCGTCACCGAACAGTTCGAAGGCATGGCGCCATTGACCGAGGTAGTCGGCGGCGACTTGGGGTAGTCGTTCGTGGCAGGTTTGCCATTCGGCGTGGTCTTTCGGGCCGTCGAGTGCGGCCTGGGCCACGCAGATGAGCAGGCGCATCAGGGCGATGCGTTCGTGCGGGCGCACGGCGAGGTCGCGGATCTCGTGGCCGCGCAGGAACGCGTCGCGCAGGCTCACTTTGTCAGGCGCGCCGCTCTCCCAGATGATGGGAATCCAGGGATCAGTCGTAAGATTCATCGTCGTCCTCCTCTTCGCGCAAGCGTCCCGCCGGACGATCGAAACGCGGTTTGGGACGGATCACCACGCCAACGTTGGGTCGGTACTCCAGCCCCGTATCTTCGCCACCCGGGATGGTCAGCAGCTTGCCGTCCTGGACCTTGACGGGCACCGCCAGCTCCGTCACGTACTCGCGCAGCCAGGCCGGAGCGGCGTCGAGGAACGGCTTGACGGTCCAGAGCGGCACACGGACCAGGTTGCGATGAATGGCCTTGGCGGCGGCAAACGAGAACTTGCCGGTACGGACGTCGCACGTCTCGCCGCTGAGCAGTTCGAACCGCGCCCCATTCTTGCCGTCCCACGCGAGCAGCCGCGGCAGGGGCAGGACCATCCCGCTGGGGCGGTCGCCCCAGCGGGTCTGGACGCCTTCCTCGTCGTCGAGTGCCGGGTTAGCCCACATGGCGGTGGCATTGATGGCCGCACTCGCCAGCTTCTTCTTGCGCTCTTCCATGGCCTCACGCAGTTCGCACCAAGCCACCGGCTCGTCCGGCAGCTCGGCATAGGTGGCTTCGAGCAGAGGCCGAATATCTCCCGGCAAAGTCACCACCGTACGCTCGCGCCACAGGTCGAACGTGCGCACGAGGACGTAGGGCGCGTAGACCTTGGCGCTCTTGCCGAACGCAGCCTTGATCTCCGTGATCCCAGCCGTGCGGAGTTCGCACGCGGCCAACGCGGGCGCCGAGATCCAGATCTCGGGCGCTGCGCACTCAGCAGGGCGCGTTCGTTCGTGCCGCCAGAGCCGGCCAAGGCGTTGGAGCAGCATGTCGGTGGGCGCCACATCCGTAATGAGCAGGTCGGCATCGATGTCCACACTCTGTTCGGCGACCTGGGTCGACACCAGAACGCAACCGCGTGCCGGACGTCGGGCGCCGTCACGCCCGAGCCGCTCCATCCAGTCGTCTTCGAGTTGGTCGCGGCGGAACTGCGGGAACCGCGCGTGCAACAGTCCGAGTTCGGGCCCGTCGCACCGGTTCAGCGCACACAGAGTCCGGTAGGTTGCCTGGGCGTCGTCGACCGTGTTCCGGATCCAGAGCACACACGCCCCACGTTCGGCGCGGGCGAGACAGGCATCCGCGAGTTCGGACTCGGGGCGCATGCTGACATTGATGCGCTTGGGCGGAGGCGCTGCCGGTGCGATCTGAAACGGACCGGCCGTGCCGTCCCCATCGCGTACGGCGGACAAGAGCGGGTATTCGGAGCAGGGCGGCTCGACGGTTGCGGAGTCCGCGAGCCCGAGCAGTTCGCGGCGACGCCGGGCCGTGAGCGTGGCGGAGAGGACGATGACCGTAGCCTGGAGTTCGCGCAGACGCCGGACCAGTTGGTCGATCAGCGTCCCGGTGTAGAGGTCGTAGGAATGGATCTCGTCCAGCACGACGACTTTGCCGGCCAAGCCGAACTGGCGCACGAAGAAGTGCTTGGCGGCTACGACCCCGAGTAAGGCCTGGTCCACCGTGCCGACGCCGAACGGCGCGAGGAGCGCGCGACGCGGCGACGCGAACCAATCGCGGCCGGCGTAGCGTGCCTCCCCCTGGCTCGCTTCGCCGTGCTCGATACCGTCGACCGCCGGTGCGTCGTCGAGCAACCAGGACGTGCCGTGGACAAGACGCACGGCACGCCCATGACCTCCCAACCGGTCGAGGAATGCGCTGACGCGCCGGTGAATGCGGTTGCTCGTCGTCCGCGTCGGCAACGCGAAGTACAGTCCGGTGGCCTGGCCGGTGCTGAGAAGGCGGTACGCGGCCGTGAGTGCCGCCTCGGTCTTGCCGCAGCCCATTGGGCCTTCGACGACGTACACACCCGGACGTATCGCGGCCCGCGCCATTGCCTGCTGCAGGGAATTCGGGGTCGGGGTGTCCGGGAACAGGTCGGCGAAAGCGAGGTCCGGCGGAACCGTCGGCGGCGCGGCAAAGCCGAGCCGAGCGAGTTGGGCCGTTACCCTGGTCGCAATCTCGTCGGACGCAAGGTCTTTGGACGGTGGGAAGGTGCGCTCGTCGGACGCGAGCCAATCGGCGACCGCGACAAGCCCGGCGACGAACCACAGCGGCCCACAGTCCGGCGTGGGCGGCGGTTCGTCGGGGAGCGGTCCGAAGTCGCGGAGCATTTCCTCCACAAGGCGCCGCCGCTGTGCGCCCCATGCATCGCCGCCGTCGCGCAAGGGCAGAAGCCGGTCCCCTTTCAGCCGGCCGTGGTGCGCGCCGACAATGGCAGCCCAATAGCGCAACGGTGAGTGGTCGCCGATAATGCCCTGCAGCGTTTTCTGGCTGACCTTGGCGTGGTCGGGTTCGACGCCGTGCCAGTGGACTGCCGTGTCCTCGAGCCCCTGCCGGCTCAGCCACTCCGCGCACTTGGCTTGGAACCCTGGGCAGACTTTCCCCACGTCATGCAGGGCTGCCAGGGAGATTGCGGCGTCCGCCCGCATGGCAGCGCGAAGCGATCCGGGCAACGATCCGACCAGCAGCCTGGCAATCGTGCCCGCTGTACGGCAGTGCTGCGAGACGGAGATGCCCGGCCTTCCGCCGGGCGTGGTCTTGGCCCAGCAGTCCTCGTGTCGCGGCGCGTCCGACGACTCCCGCCGCGCATCACCTCGTGTTCCCCTCGGCAAAGGCACCGGACAACTCCCCTATGCGGACGGCACACGCCGTCTGCCGCCAACCCATCATTCCGGGGTCCCCGACACCCGACCTCCACCCCCCCGGCCGTTGCACGGCGCGTCACCTGAACAAAGCGCCCCCCCACGCAATCGCCTCTGCCCGCCCCTCACCACTTGTCCTCCGCAGCGGCCGGAGCGTCGGGTTTTGCCGCGGGTTTTGCGTCCGGCTTGGCCTCGGGTTTGGCTTCGCCCTTCGCTTCGTCGACCGCGTCGAACTTGTAGTCCGAGTAGGTGACGGTCATCTTCTGCGGGAAGCCCTGTTGCTGGCCTTGCGGCCCTTGCGCCATGAAGGCTGTCTGGTCAATGGATGCCTGGCTTTGCAGCAGGACCAGGCCCTCGTGGCCGGGAACGATCATCGGCTTGTACTGCAGCGCCACCATGGCGCCTTTCTTGCCCTCGAAGCCGAAGCGCACCATGCTGACGACGTGTTTCTTGCGGTCGAACCGCACCCGCATGGCCTTGAGCTTCTGGGTGCCGCCATAGGCTTCATCGAGGTTGCGGACCTCGACGTCGAGCACTTCCGGCGTCTCCTTGGCCACGCCGAAATCCTTCTGCAGCAGCAACTCGATGGCCTTGCCGGGGAACTGGTAGGTCATCTCGGCAATGGCGCTGCTGAACGGCGAATTCGGGTTGGCCTGCATCTGCGCGGCAATCATCTCCTCCATGGCCGGCGCCATGTTCGCGAACTTCAACTGCACTGTGGCTTGGCCGCCTTTGAACGTCAGCAGGAAATGGTCCAGCGCGATGGGCATGGGCGAGTCCTTCGGCATCTGCGCCGCAAAGACATTGTTGATTTCCTGCGACTTCACTTTGACTTGGAAGTCCATCTCCAGGATGGGTTTGTAGGTGTCCAGGATCGCCTGAATCTCCTTCTTGACTTCCTCGGATGCGGGTTTGAGTGCCGCCGGGGCGGCCTTGGCCGGCGCCTGTGCCGTTGCCGTGTTCACCCACAGACCCAGTCCGGCCACCGCGCTCGCGAGCATCACCATCCTGGATTGCATGTTGTGCGTTCCTCTCATCATCGTTGACTACCCCGTTTGCCTGAACTCCCGTCCGCCGTCCGGAGCCCGCGAGGACGCGGGCGCTCCAAGGAACCGCTGCGGCCCTCGACAATCACCCCCCGAAATGCTTCCCGATGCGGGCGGCCATGGCCTCGGGCGCCAGGCCGTACTTCTCGATGAGGATCTTGTACGGCGCGGAGTCGCCGAAGTGGTCCAACCCGATTTTCAGGCCCTTGCTGCCCACGTACTTGTCCCAGCCGATCGTCGTACCAGCCTCGATGCTGACGCGGGCCGTGACAGCGGGCGGCAGCACGCTGTCGCGATAGGCCTGGTCCTGGCGGTCGAACAGCTCCCAGCTCGGCATGGACACGACGCGCACCTTGCGGCCGCCCTGGCGCAGGAGTTGCGCCGTCTGCTCCGCCGGCGTAACCTCCGAACCGGTGCCGATCAGCACCAGGTCGAACCCCGGGTCTTCGCTCAGCACGTAGGCGCCGCGCGCCAACTGGATATTCGCACACTGCTCGGGGGTGAAATTCTTCAAGTTCTGCCGGGTCAGGAACAGCACGACCGGGCCATTGCTCTTAAGGGCCACGGCCCAGGCGTGCGCCACCTCATGCGACTCGGCCGGACGGATGACCGTCATCCCGGGAATGGACCGGCACATGAGCAGGTGCTCGATCGGCTGGTGCGTCGGGCCGTCCTCGCCGACAAAAATCGAGTCGTGCGTGTAGACGAACACGACCCGGAGCTTCTGGATCGACGCCAGCCGCAGCGCCGGCTTCATGAAATCGGAGAAGACGGCGAACGTGGCCGTGAACGGCACCGCCGCGCCGTACAGCGCCAAGCCATTGGCGGACAGCCCCATAACCATTTCGCGCACGCCGTACCGGATGTTTCGCGCCGCGCGGTTCGCGGGCGAGAAATCCTGGTCGGCCGTCAGGTAGGTCACGGTCGACGGGTTCAGGTCGGCAGAACCGCCGGTCAGCGACGGCACCAGCGCCGCCACCTTCTGCATGATGGCCCCGTTCGATGCGCGACTGGCGACGTCCTTCTCCGGCACCGCCTTGAGCAGTTCCTCCAGGATGTTCGCCGGGACCGCCTTGCTCAGAAGCTGGTCCATCAGGACAGCTTTCTCGGGTTTCGCGGTGCGGAACGCGGCCAGTTTCCGGTCCCACTCCGCCGCCACCTTCTGCAGTTCCGCGATCCGGGCCGTGCACAACTGGCGCACGTCGGCGGGGACGTAGAACGACTCATTCTCGGGAAACCCGAAAGCCTTCTTGGCCCCGGCCAGTTCTTCCTTGCCGAGCGGCGCGCCATGCGATTTCTCGCTGCCCGCCTTCTTGGGGGCGCCGAATCCGATGGTCGTCTTACCGACGATCAGTTTCGGCTTGCCCTTGGCAGCAATGGCGTCCTTGACCGCGGCAGCGATCTGCGCCACATCCTGGCCGTTGACGCGCGTCACTTGCCAGCCGTACGCCTCGAAGCGCTTCCCCACGTCCTCGGAGAACGCCAACGCCGTCGAGCCATCGATGCTGATCGAGTTGTCGTCATAGAACACGATCAGGTTGTCCAGCTTCTGATGTCCGGCCAACGACCCCGCCTCGTGCGAGCCGCCTTCCATCATGTCGCCATCGCTGGCCAACACGAAGATGCGCTGGTCGAACAGGTCCTCGTTCTCCAAACGGGCGGCCATCTGTTTCGCGCCCATGGCCAGGCCCACGCTGGTGCACAACCCTGTACTCAGCGGCCCGGTGGTCACTTCGACCCCGGGCGTGTGGCCGTACTCCGGATGCCCCGGCGTCTTGCTCTGCCACTGCCGGAACTGCTTCAGATCGTCGAGCGTCACATCGTAGCCGAACAAATGCAGCAGCGAGTAGATGAGCATGGAGCCATGCCCGGCGGACAAAACGAACCGGTCGCGCCCCAGCCACTTCGGGTCAGCCGGATTGTGGCGCAGAAACTGGTACCAGAGCGTGAATGCGAAGTCCGCACAGCCCATGGGCATGCCCGGGTGCCCGGAATCGGCTTTCTCCACGCCGTCGGCGGCGAGCAGGCGAACGGTGTCTACGGCCTTGCGGTAGGTAGCGTCAACGGTCATGGATCTTGTCTCCTCAACTTGATATGGATATCGGTCCGTCCGATGGGCGGGTCGTCTCTGACGCCGCGGTCCGAGGGACGAGGGTCGAGGGAGGGATCCTCTGAACACCGAACGCTGAACACCCGTCCCCACACACTCACTCGCTCACATGCTCCCGCGTCCCCCCTCCCCATTCCTCAACTCCGGGCCGGCTTCGAGGTCTTCAGGAACGCCTCGACAAACCGATCCAGGTCCCCGTCGAGCACGGCATTCACATTGCTGGTCTCCACGTCGGTGCGCAGGTCCTTGACCAACTGGTAGGGTTGCAGCACATAGGAGCGGATCTGGCTGCCCCAGGCGTTCTCGGCTTGTTCACCGTGGTGCGCGGCGAGTTCCTTTTCGCGTTTCTGCTCCGCGAGTTCGTACAGTTTGGCGCGCAGCAGCTTCATGGCCTTGTGCCGATTCTTGTGCTGGGACCGCTCCGCCTGGCAGGCGACCACGATCCCCGTGGGCAGATGGGTGAGCCGTACCGCACTGGCGGTCTTGTTCACGTTCTGCCCACCGGCGCCGCTGCTGTGATAGGTGTCCACGCGCAGGTCGTTCTCGTTGATCTCGATCTCAATGTCGTCGGCAATTTCCGGCATGACGTCGACCGCCGCAAACGACGTGTGGCGCCGCTTGTTCGCGTCAAACGGCGAGATGCGCACCAACCGGTGTACCCCTCGCTCGCCTTTCACGTAGCCGTGGGCGAATTCACCGGTAACCGTCAAGGTCACGTTCCGGATACCGGCTTCGTCGCCCGGTTGGCAGTCTACCACCTCGTAACCGAATCCACGGCGATCGAACCAGTGCGTGTACATTCGGAACAGCATCTCGGCCCAGTCGCAGGACTCGGTCCCGCCCGCACCGGCATGGATGGAGAAAAACGCGTTGTTCCGGTCCATCTTCCCGGACAAGAAGCTGACCAGTTCGAGTCGGTCCAACGCCTTGGTGAGATCCGCGCTCGCCGTCACGGCTTCAGCGAGCAGGTCCGACTCCGGTCCGTCCATGGCCGCCAGTTCGACGGCCACCGCCAAGTCTTCGGCCTGCGCAGCAACCTTCCGGAACGGTTCCAGAACAGCCTTGAGGGCGCTGACGCCGGCGATGACCCCCTGGGCCTCCTCGCGCCGGTCCCAGAACGTGGGGCTGATCATCTTCTCTTCAAGAGACGTCAGATGGGCTTCCTTGTTGGGGACGTCAAAGAAACCCCCGCAGGTGTTCCAGCCGCTTCTTGGCGGCAACCCCTTGCTGCTGCAGTTCTTCCAAAGTCATGGTCGTACCTTTGAGCTTCGGCCCGGCCACGGGGCGCGTCGATCGGGTGCCTACGAAGGTGCAAACGCTCCACGTATGGGCCCGGAATCTGTTCCATATGTGGTCGCGTCCACGCGCCCCCGTCTCCCGGTTTCCGGGCAGAATCAACGCACCCCTTTGACGGCTGGCACGTGATATGAAACATCAAGGTACGAGAGCGTTTAGACCATACGACGTTTTTCCGGTTTTTCAAATCCCATGTACCCGTCGCAATTTGCCGTTGTTATGCTATCTTGACGCGCGTATTGCGTCGCCTTGCGAACCCCGCACGGAACCCGGCACAGCGTTGCAGGGGAACCCGGCAACGACAGCGGATCAGTTGTTGTCCGACGACGAGTCACTGTCGGCGGTACGACGTGTTGTGGGTATCACCGCCGTGAAGTCATGAGTCGACTCGCGGACCTATGGAGGAAATGATGAAACGGGTTCTGATCGCATGCACCTGGCTCGGTTCCCTCGCGCTGGGCGGAATCGCTCTGGCGGCCGGTTACACCGACGCAGTGGCCGCCATTGTCATCGACAAGATCATCACGGTCTTCGATCTGCACCAGGAGACCATGCCGGCGGAATTGCAGCTTCGGGAGAAGTATGAAGGCGAGGACCTGCAGAAACGGATCGTCGAACTGCGCAAGGCCGCGGCCCAGAAGCTTATCGAGGAGGAGTTGATCTACGCCGAGTTCAAGGAACTGGGCGGTCGTGTTCCGCGCGATCTGGTCCAGAAGCGGATCGACCGCGTCGTCGTGTCCCGTACCGGCGGCGACCGGCGCCAGTTCGAGAAGGCCCTCCTGTCACAAAATACCAACATGGCCGAATTCGAGGAGAAAGCCACCCGTAGCCTCGCCGTGGAACTCTTGCTGCAGGAAAAGGTGTTCCGTGCCGTTCACATCTCCCCGACCATGATTCAGGAGTATTACGAAAAGCACAAGTTCGAGTTTGGCACCAAGCCCGCGCTGCACCTGCAGATCATTCAACTGCGCAAGCAGGGACGCTACGCGGCCAACCTGGAGGAGACTGTGAAAACCGTCCAGGACCGCATCGCCCGGGGAATCGCGTTCGGCGACCTGGCACGGGAGTTCTCCGAAGACCCGACCGCGGAGAAGGAAGGCGACCTGGGGTGGCTGGCGTTGGATGAGATCAGTCCCCGGTTCGTCGAAGGCCTGAAGGACGTGAAACCGGGCAGCGTGTCGGCACCGCTCAGGAACGACGACGGCGCGGTCTTCCTCAACCTCGTCGCCCGCCAAGGCGGCACTGCCCAAGCACTGGACGACGCACTCCGGTCCCGAATCGAAGATATCCTGCGCCAGACAGAAGAGCGGTCCCGGTACAGGGCCTTCATCGAGGAACTGCAGAAGAAATACTACGTCCGCAAATTCTTTTAGGACACACTCGGCAGGGCGCTTCACCTGAGCCCTCACGTCTGCACGTTCCGTCCGGCCGTTGCGTTGCCGCCAAACGTGAGAGGGGGTTCCGTCCAATGATACAATTTGATCACGAGAAAACCGACGTCTACACCGCGGCCCTCGAGTACGCCGTTTGGGCCTTCAGCCTCGCGTCCCGCATCGGTGACGAACACCGCCATGCGCGCAGCCAGTTGCTGTTGGAGTCCCAGACCGTGCCGCGGTGCATCGCCGAAGCCAACGGCAGAACCAACCTGGCAGACCGCCAACGCTGCCTGGAGGACGCGCAGGCTTTTGCGTACGGCTGTGCCTCGATCCAGGACATTCTGCATCACTGCGGTGCCGTATCCGAACCCGAGAACCAGGAGGGCAAGCTGCAACTGCAGAATGTCGTGACCGCCCTCGCCAAGATGACCGAAGGCGGCGCACGTCCGGCCCGCAGAACCGATGTCCGGCACGGACGGCTCACGCTCCCTGGCCACGACCAGGAGGAGCACGACACCGTGTTCATGCCCGCCCCGAGCCACCCAGGCAAGCGCCAACCGCCCGGCGCGTAACCCCGCACGGAACGCCATGCAATCACTGGCGCCCCTGTTTGACACGCACCTGCACCTCGATCCCGACGACCATCCGCCGCCGTTGTTCGCCGCCGCCCGGGAGGCGGGCGTCGGCCTGTTCCTGGTCGCGGGCGGAACTCTGGCCACGGCCGAACAGGCACGGCGCCTGGCACAGCAGGAACCGGGAGTGTATGCCGCCTCCGGCCTGCATCCCCACGAGGCATCAACCCTTGGCGGCGACATCGAGCTGTTCCGCGCCCTGCTGCACCAACCCGGCGTCGTCGCCGTCGGTGAGATCGGCCTGGACTACCACTACGACCACTCGCCACGAGAGGTGCAGCGGCAGGTCTTCGGGAAGTTCCTGGAGATGGCCGTCGCGGAAGCGCGGCCCGCCATCATCCACTGCCGCGAGGCGTTCCCGGACTGCGTCGCCATGCTGCGGGAGTTCCAGGCCACGGGACTCCGCTTCGAACTCCACAGCTTCACCGGCAGCCCGGCGGAGGCCGAGACGTTCCTGGCCATGGGTGCCTTCCTCGCCTTCAATGGTATCGCAACGTTCCCCAAGGGCGAGAACGTCCGCGAGGTGCTCCGCAACGTGCCGCTCGATCGGCTCCTCGTCGAAACGGACGCGCCCTGGCTGGCACCCGTGCCGTACCGCGGCAGGCGCAATCAGCCCGCCTACCTGCCCGACATTGTCCGTTGCGTTGCCGCGCTCCGCGGCCTATCGTTTGAGGAAACGGCCCGTCTCACAACGGAGAACGGCAGACGGTTCTTCGGTATCACGCCGAGAGGCGAGCCGGACGCCGCCGCGGCAAAGCGGTAAGGGGCAAGGGCTAAGGCGCCTCGTCCCCCCGACACCCGACACCCGACACCCGGAGTCACCCATGCAGACCATTTGGCCAACCACAGGAAGCATCAAGCCGGGCGAGCGCCTACCCCGTTTCGGCGACGGCCGCGACTGGTTCTTCGCGAAGCGGTTCGGGCTCTTCGTTCACTGGGGGCTCTACGCCATCGAAGCCTGGCACGAGCAGGACCAGTTCCGACGCCGAATCGCGAAGCGCGACTACACGCAACGGGTACACCGGTTCAACCCGGTCCGGTTCGACCCCGAGGCCTGGCTCGATCTCGCCCAGGACGCCGGCATGCAGTACGTCTGCTTCACCACCAAACACGTGGACGGCTTCTGCATGTGGAACACCGCGCAGACGGACTACAATGTCACGAAGACCCCGTACCGGAAAGACATCCTCGGCATGCTGGCCGAGGCGTGTCACCGCCGGAAGGTCCCCCTGTGCCTCTACTACTCGGTCGCGGACATGAACCAGAAGCATTACCCGAACGCCGGCCGCAGCTACGAGCGACTCGGTCCGGAAGAGGGCGACGAACCGGATGTGGCAAGGTACCTGGAGTTCGTCCGCGAGCAGGTGCGCGAACTGTGCACGCAGTACGGCGAGATTCACGGCTTCTGGTGGGACGCCAACATGATCGGACACAAAGATCCGGAGTTCAACGCCTGGATCCGCTCCATGCAACCCGCCGCCATGGTCAACGACCGCGGCTTTGGCCCCGGCGACTTCGGCACGCCGGAGCGCGAGTACGTCGGCGCCGTCAATGAGGTGCTGGCCTTCGACCGCCCGACCGAGCAGTGCCAGTCGATCGGCACGCAGAGTTGGGGCTACCGCGAGGCGGAAGACTACTTCAGCGACCGATACCTGGCGCGCAGCATCGACAACGCCTTGGCCAAAGGCGGCAACTACCTGCTGAACGTCGGACCGCGCGCCGACGGCACGTTCCCGCCGGACGCGGTGCGCATCCTGCGCAACCTGGGCGCCTGGTACCGTGGAGTGCGGGAGTCGTTCGAAGACGCCGAACCAGCCTCGCAACTCACCGAGAACCGCAGCGTGCTCCTGACGCAGAAGGCAGACTGCCTGTACCTGCACCTGGCGCGCGATCCCGCCTGCTCCGCCGTGGGCCTCAAGCCTCTCGCCCTGCAACCCGTCGAGGCGACACTGCTGAACACCGGCGCGCCCGTCGAGACCCGGGTCGAGGTCGTCCCGAATCACTGGAACGAGAAGCCCTATCTCTGGGTCCGCAACCTGCCGGTCAACGAGTTGACAGACACGACCATGGTGGTGCGAATGCGGTTTGGCATGGCGGGGGCGTAGTCCCTCTCCTCACGGTTCCCGGCCGCATTGTTTCGTGCGTCAGAGCGGATTTCCACCCCGCCCACGACGGCACATCCACCGTTGACTCCCATGAAACCGGGGGTGCCCAGCGCCCGCGAGGACGCGGGCGCTCCAAGGTCTGGCACGGGGTCTGACTTTGGAACGCCCGCGTCCTCGCGGGCTCTGGAAGCGTCGTTGCCAGTTTCACCTTGGTATGACCGGGCGGTCTGCCGCCCGGGGGGCGCTGACGCATTACGAATCTGTGTTCCGACTCCGTTGACAGACACACCGATTTCGTTTATATTCACATAGTTCTTGGTTTCACCATCTTGGGAGGTCGGACAACATTCAGCCAAGCACGCCAGGACATATCCACCTCGAACATTGTCGCGTGATCTCAGAGGTCTCGATCGACCGGCTCTGCTTCAAGATTACCCACTGCCCGACGTTTCCAGAAGCCTGCATCCTGTGGTTCCGCGATGCCGGTCGCGCGTCGCAGTTCCGTGTCCTCGGCAGATTCTCATCCTTCAGCCAGAAGTCTGTTCTGAACTTCATCCTGCGGTACGCCGTGAGTCCCAAACTGCGCGTGGAAGTGGACCGCCGCCGGTTCATGCAGCGCGTCCAGGCCCTGCCGCCCAACTTCTTCATCGATATCGAACGGCTGAGTCCCAAGGAGAAGCAACGCGTCTTCGCGGAATTCTTCGGGGCAGGCTCGCTCTTTGAGTATCTGGATCCGCCCACGAAACGACGGATTCTGGCCAAACGCTTCCACCCGGACGCCGGCGGCGATCCGCAGGCCATGCGAGTGATCAACGAGGTCTTCGACTGCCTCCGGGCAGCCCCCGTGACCGGGGCCTGATACGCAAGGCCGCGCATCTGCCTCCCCCGCCCTCCTTCGCAGTCCGCCAGACACAATTCGGCCGCGTTGCCGCGCGGCGGTGGCAGGTTATGTTCTCGGCTTTCAAACGGAGCGCTTGATGAGTCTTGTCGCCATCCTGTTGGTTGCCGCGTCGGTGGTGTTCCACGCCACGTGGAACGTGTACCTGAAAGAAGAGTCATCGGACGCCGGGTTCCTGGTGTCGTTCAATGTTGCGGCGGCAATCCTGGTCGTGCCGCTGGCGCTGTGGACCTTGCCGCGAATCGAAATCTTCCTGCCGGTTGCACCGCACCTGCTGGCCAGTTCCGTCTGCAACGCGTTCTACTATCTCTTCCTCTACCACACCTACCGCAAGGGCGACTTCTCGGTCGGTTACCCGGTCTCCAGGTCGGCGCCCATCTTCGTGGTGACGATCGCGGGGCTCATGCTTGGTGAGACAACATCGGCGACAGGGCTGGCGGGCATCGTGCTCGTGGTGGCAGGCTGCTTCCTGATCCCGTTCGGGTCGCTCAAGGACTTCGCGCGGGAAGTCAGGTCGGGCTCGTTCCTGAGCCCGGCGATGGGATTCGCGTTACTCACCGCCCTGGCCACCAGCGGGTACTCGCTGTTCGACAAGTACGGCTCGCTGCCGCCCTACCGCGCCGCCGGCACCCTGGGTTCGCTCGGATACATGGCGCTCGAGTGGCTCCTGACCGGCGTGATGCTCTACGGCATCGCGCGCTTCGGGCTGCGGCAGCGCGAAACGCTGCGACCGCTCGTCACGCACGCCAAGAAGGTATGGATCGCAGCGTTCCTGATGACGTTCTCCTACGGCTTCGTCATGGTCGCCTACCAGTTCGCCAACGTCAGCTACGTCGTGGGCTTTCGGCAACTGTCTGTCGTGCTCGGCGTCGTGCTCGGCGCGCTGGTGCTCAAGGAGCGTGTGACGCAGGGCCGCGCGGTCGGCACCGCCATCATCGCCATCGGCCTCATCCTCATCGCGCTGGCGTAGGCGGCTGCCATCGGGCGAAGATCGCCGCCTGTTCACCGCGGATGCATGGTTCCGCGTCGACCGAGACTGACCGCCAGGTGCGAGAAATGTACACAAGAAAGATGGTCTCCTGCATTTCCCGGAGAACGTTTGGGTGGATATTGAAGGGAATGCATTGTTAACGCCGCGCCGGCGTGCCGGCGTCACCACGAAACCTGAAATGATGTCGACAGAGAGTTGACAACAGGAGACCCGCATGGCTGAGAATCACCAGAAAGGCGACAGTTCCTGGTTTGTGCACGACCGGTTCGGGATGTTCATTCACTGGGGGTTGTACGCACTCGGGGCGCGGCACGAGTGGCTGATGAACAACGAGCGCATCACGGTCGAAGAGTATGAGAAGCGCTATTTCAAGCATTTTGATCCCGATCTCTACGATCCCCAGATGTGGGCCGACACCGCAGCGCGCGCGGGCATGAAGTATTTCGTGATCACCACGAAGCACCATGAGGGGTTTTGCCTGTGGGACTCGAAACTGACCGACTACAAGGCCCCCAACACCCCCGCGAAGCGCGATCTGTTGCGCCCCATGGTTGACGCCTTCCGGGGCCAGGGGCTGCGCGTCGGGCTCTACCATTCCCTGATCGACTGGCATCACCCGCACTACATCCTCGACCCGCACATTGGCCCCTACCGCCAACACGCGGACCGCGAGAAGCTCAATGTCGGACGCGACCAGATGAAGTACGCCGACTACCTGCACGGGCAGGTCCGCGAACTGCTGACCGAGTTCGGCAAGATCGACATCATGTGGTTCGATTTCAGCTATCCGAAGCCCGACGGCTCCGGCAAGGGCCATGCCGATTGGCGCTCGGAAGAACTTCTGGACATGATCCGCAAGCTGCAGCCCCAGGTGCTGCTGGACGACCGTCTCGACCTGCCTTACGGCTGGGACATCAAGACCCCGGAACAGGTCCAGCCCCGGCAGTGGGTTACGGTCGATGGGCAGCGCGTCGTGTGGGAAGCCTGCCAGACCTTCTCGGGGTCGTGGGGCTACCACCGCGACGAATCGTCCTGGCGCGACACGGACCAGCTCCTGCGCACCCTGATCGACTGCGTCAGCAAGGGCGGCAATCTGCTGCTCAACGTGGGCCCCACCGGCCGCGGCGAGTTCGACGCGCGCGCCCTGGCGCGCCTGAACGGCATGGGCGACTGGATGCGCCGTCACGGCCGCAGCATCTACGGGTGCACGGAAGCCCCGGCCGAGTTCAAGGCGCCCGAAAACTGCCGGCTCACGTGGAACCCGGAGAAGAAGCGCCTTTACGTCCACATCTTCGCCTGGCCCTACAAACACCTCTACCTGGACGGCAACGCCTTTGTCGACCGCGTCGAGTACGCGCAACTGCTCAACGACGCATCCGAGATCAAGTGCGGCATCGACGACTGGCACGGCAAGCAGCTCGGCCTGGAAAGCGGCAAGACGCTCGTGGTCAACCTGCCGCAGACCAAGCCCCCTGTCGACATCCCCGTCGTCGAACTGTTCCTGAAGTAACCCCGCACTTCACGCTCCACACACACGAGGCGACCGGCCCACGCCGGCCGCCTCGCGTGCTGTCGCGCCAGCGCGGGTCGCGCTCGACATGCCCCACCCAGTAATGAGGGAAACTATCCCAGCACCCCACCATGGGCACCCATCGTCGTTGGCGGATTGAACCGGGGGCGGGGTCGAGCGAAACCGGGCTGAAGTCGTCACAAGGGCAGATCTCGGAGCCCTCGCCGGCCGACGGGGAACGAGATCAGATGAACTCGTGGGTGGTGCCGACCTCGTCACCTCGTCGGCATACCCCGTCGCTCACCGCAGAAGCAACGGGAACGGTCCTTTGTCGCGCATCAGGGTAAAATGGGAGTCGTCTGCGTAGAGTGCAACACCATGATGCAGTGCGGCGGCGGCAACAAAGATGTCATCACGCGGGACCGTGACACCTTTGCCGCGCAGAGCTTTCTCGATTTGTGCGGCTCGGTCCCAACAGTCAACTGGAAAATCCAGCCGTACGCTGAAAGCCAAAGCCGTGCGAATGTCTGCGATCTCGGCTTCCCTGGCGCCGGTGAGGAGTTCGAACTGTACCGGTCCGCAGTGTGCGGCCTCGCCCAGTTCGAGGTAAGCCGCGACCCGGGCCTTGATGTCGCGGTTCCCCGACTTGCGGAAGAACTCGATCCACGCCGATGTGTCAATGAGCGTCATAGGTGCCCAGCGCCTCGAGCTCACGGTTCGTCAGTGGGTAGTCCGTGCCGCCGTCAAGCACCTTACGCAGAAAACGCCGTCGAGCCAGACCATCGAGGTAGCTGTCTACGGCGCACCGCACCGCTCTGGATTTCTTGCGAGATCCCGTTTCCTTCTGGATACTGGCAAGCTGTTTTGCATCAATATCAACGGTGATTCTCATCGTTCTTGCTCCAATTCTGATGCAAATATAGACCGTGGTTGGATTGCGTGCAACCTGGCGGTGCAGCCTGAATGGTAATGCGTCAGCGTCCCCCGGGCGGCAGACGGCCCGGTCATGTTTGGATGTTACTCGCGTCCGTCCGCGCCGCCACGGTCCTTGCGGCCGTGGGGCGCTGAAGCCAGACAAAGCCACAAAGCCACGAGTGCAATGCCCTGCCCTCACGGCGCGGCAGGCGCCCGGCCGCCGGTTGCGGGCGCCGTCTGGCAGCCGATGAAGAGATTGCCGTCAACCACGCTCTTGCCCCAGAGCCCCGCCGCGGCCTCGCGCACGACGGTGTTGCACCGGTCGAAGACGTTGTTCAGGAACATATTGCGCGGCGGCCGGCCGAGCCGGTCCGGGAAGAGCCACAGCGCGGCGGATTCCGGTTCGTCAAAGCCGCTGATGTGGTTTTCCCCCAGCTTGAACCAGCCGCGGACTTCAACCGCCTGCTTGACCCCGGCGGCCGCGCCGCGCGTCACGAGATTCCGGCGGAACATGGACGTCTCACTGCCGTACGAATCGAGCACGACCGGCCGCTGGCAGTCGGTGACCGTGTTGTCGTGCAGGTCCCAGTTGGCGCCGGTCGGCGGGAACACCTCGAACATGTCGCCCTTCTTCATCTCGCGCGGTTCGCGCAGCTTGAACCGCAGCGCGTCCGTGTCGAAGGCGTCAATGACCGAGACACCGGTCGGTTGTCCGCCAGCCAGCCACACCAGGTTCCAGCCGCGGTAGGCGTGCGACGTGGGCGGCCGCGCGAACGGCACCGAGTAGGCAGCGGAGGCGAACGTCGTGTTGTCGATGACCTCAACCACCGGCGCTGAAGCGCGGGCCGTGACCAGGCCGACGCCGCAGTTCCGGACCAGGTTGTCGTGGATGTTCACGTTCAAGGCCGGTTCGCGGACGCGGATCCCGGTCACCAGCGGGTCGCAGTTCCCGCGCACGTAGATTTGGTTGTCGCTGACGATCGTGTCATTCGTGCTCACCTCGATGGCGTGCCGCGCCACCGGCTTGTCCGTGACACAGGTCATGTCGAAGATATTGCCCGTGATCGTCGTGTTCGCCGAAGGGAAGTGGTCCGTGTCGGCTAGCCCCAGGGCCTCGACGGCGGAGGACCCGAAGTTGATGAACAGGTTGTTGGCGATGATGACCTGAGTCGAGCCGTGACAGGAGCGCACGGCGCAACCGCCGTACGGCACCACGCTCTCGAACACATTGTCCTTGATGATGTGCTGCCCCGACCCCACGTCGGCGAACGACGGGTCGCGGTTGCCGGGCCCCAGGTTGCCGATCGCCACGGTGCCGGCGTTGCGCACGTAGTTGCCGACAAATTTTACGAAGCGCGACGCGCTCTCCCAGGCGCACCCACCGACATCGACGATGCGGCAGTAAAGGATGCTCGTATTCTCCGGGCCGCAGTTGACATCATTGAACGCGTTCCTGCCGCAGTCGGTCGCGGAGCACCGCAGATAGGTGATCGCCTTCGAGTACGGCTTCTTCCCCGGCTCCGCCATGGTGCCGCGACTCGGCCCGTACGCGGCAAAGCATTCGCTGGACATACGGCTGGCGTGCACGTTCTCCACCAGCACGCGTTCGGTCCCGTTGACATCCGTTGCATAGCACTGCTTCAGGGACATGCCCCAGAAGAAGCCGCTACCCCACATGGAGAGATAGCCGCACTGGTCCCGATCCGCAAACCCGCTGTGCCCGACCATCGCCAGGTTGCGGATCGTCGCCTCGGTGCCGCCGTTCAAGCTGATGCACACACCCGCGCCGTACTGGAAGTCCAGAACGGTGTGCACGCCGTCCGCGCCCTCGATCGTGAGCCCTTCCGGGTCCCGCACCGTGATGCCGCGGGTTAGGCGGTACCGGCCGGGCGGCAGGTAGACATGGCGCTTCTCTTTGAGCGCCCGGTCCACAAGCGCCTGCAGCGCACCCGAGTCCACGTGCCGGATCACCGCGTCGGCCACGGCGCGCTTCGGTGCGTCGCGCAGGGTGACGCGATTCCCGTCGATCTTCTCGATGACGGTCTGCAACTGGCTTCGGATGCTGAAGGCGACCGTGTAGCCCCCGGCCCAGTCGAAGTCCTTGTCCTTAAACCGCACCTCCAGCCCGCCGGCGAGCGGCTGCCAGTCAAACGTGATCGGCATCTTCGGCTGCCAGGTCCGGGCAATGTCGTTGCTCCACCGGAACGCGGGTGGCGTGGCGCGCTCGATATCGAGGAAGTACGGATCCCACTCCTTGTCCCATTCGTCATAGCCCCGGAACTCGACCAGTTCGGCGGCTGGCTTCTTGGCAACCGCATACGGCGTCTGGGGTCCGTAGACCGTGGCCTGCACAACCGTGGGATGACACTTCGACAGGATCACTTCCTGGCCCGCGCGGAAGTCGCCGGGCGTCTTGATGACGATCTCCTTCGAGCCCGCGGTAGTCTGGGCTGTGGTCTCGAAGGCCGAACCCGAGACGCCGTAGTTCCTGGCATTGAGCCAGCCCGGGCGTTCGGCTTCCGGCTCCGGCTCGCTCGGCCAGATGCGCACATCGTCGAGGTCCGCGGCACAGCCCTTCCCCACAGCGACGGCGATCCGGAAGTCTTCCCCCGCCTCCGGTAGATAGACGGTCTCGAGCAGCCGCCAGTCGGTTGAGACGGGGCCGGTCGCGATGGGCACCACGACGGGGTTCTTGCCCGTCTCCCGGTACTCGTACGACTCGATCAGAACCGGGCCGCCACGGTAGCGGAGCGTGGCCTTGAAATACCCCGCCGCCCACAACCCGGGGCAGGCCTGGTGCAGGTGCGCCTCGCGCTCGGCGCCGGCCTGAACGTGCACGTAGACCTTGCCCTCGGGCGCACCATCGGACCGCACCTCCAGCTCGCCGCCGAAGTAATCGCTCGGGTACCAGTCGGCGGGGACATTCGGACCGCCTTTGAGCATCCAGCTCCCGCTCTTGCCGCCGGTCTCAGACACACCCGGGCGCGGCTCGAGCTGCTCGAACCCGCCGTTCTTGAGCAGCGACGGCGCGTCCGCCGCCCTGGCGCCCAACGCCCAGGCACAGACCGGCACCACGAGCGCCAGACCCACGACAAGGTTCGTTCGCATGACCCAACCCTCCTGTCCATTTCCGACGCACTTCATGCCAGGCTGCACTCACGACGAACGTTTGGAGGCTCCGCCCCCAAACCCCCGCTGGAGGATCGCTGACCCTCCAGACCTCCCATAGGCGGATTGCGGACCTGGCGATGGGCGACTCACCCTTGTGTACTGTCCAAGAACATCTTGCCCATCGCCAGGTCCGTAATCCGCACTGCGGGGTCCGGGGAGTCAATGATTCCCCGGCGGGGCATGGGGTGGAACCCCATAACGTTCATCGTGAACGCAACATGGCGTCACGCGCACTGCTCTGCGACTTCGCGGGCGATTTGGGCCCAATCCCAGAGTCGTTTCGGCTCGTACCGGACCGTGCTGATGTCCTTCATAATGATTTCGACGTGCAGGCCGCGCAGGCGCTTCAGATCCTGCTGCAGTGAGCGGCGCACGATCGCCGGGTCCCACTTGTCCTCGGCCAGCACGGCGGGGCTGTGTTTGTAGGAGAACACGTAGTCCGTCCCCACATTCTTGGCCGCCAGGTCCAGGTCGACCCACGGGCTCATGGAGATCTTGCGCAGGTTCGGCACGTTCTTGCGCAGGATCTCGACTTTCCGGTCGAGCGGCTCGCAGCACCCGTAGTAGGTCAGGCCGAACCGGTGCAGCCACCGGCACTCGTATTGCAGTGCGAACTCCTCGTGCATCGCGGGTGAAACCGCCGAGAAGATCTGCGACATGGTCCGGCCCCACATGTCTTGCGTGCGGACCTTGCCGGGGTTGAAGTCCGGCGGCGGCAGTTCGTTCGTGTACTGCGGCCCACCGCCCAGGCGGTGGTCGTTGTTCAGGCTCAGGACGTTCAGTTCCTCCCATTGGTCCAGGCGGCGCAGGTAGGCGTTCGTCGTCCAGTCCATGAGGCGGTGCACGTATGCGGGCCGCTCGCACATGTCCAGCAGCACCTCCTCGACCCCGGTCAGCCGCACGAGGAAGTCCCACGGCGCGATGCTGGTCATCCAGATGCCGCGTTTCTCGACCTGAATCGCGTTGTCGAACACTTCACGGTACTGCGCCACGCTGCGATCCCAATCGGCGGGCTCAAATGTCAGTTCGGGGACACGGATCTTCTCGATGTCGCCCTCGTCCTTGATCTGGATCTGAAAGTGCCGGGACACCACGTCGTTGGCGGCATCGGTGCGCGCGACGTCAACCTTCTCGCCGATCCCGAACCCGGTGTCGCGCACCGGCGGCAGGACCTCGATCGCCGGATCCATGACCATGTCGCCCTGCATGTGGTCCCACTTGTAAAGCTCCCGGCGCAGCGCGGTTTCCAGGTTGCGCCCCCATTGACTCTCGCAGCGCAGGACCAGTTCGTCGTTGACATCCATCTCGTTCCATGGCGTCTCGCTCCCCATCACGTAGACCATGGGCCGGACCGAATCGAGCTGGTTCAACCGCCGCCAGAGTTCCCGGCGCTCCTGCTGAATCGGCAGCGCCGCAATCTCCGCCTTGCGCTTTCCGAGCTCGCGCAGAATCCGCTTGTCTTTGTCCGGCACGCCTGAGGCCGGTTGCGCAACTGCTGAATTCGCCATGGTCTGTGTTCTCCGCTTCTTGGGTCCCCGCCTGAGTCCCGGCTTCAGCCGGAAGCCTGCGCCCGTGCTTCAGCCGGCGCGTACCGCGTTGCCCGCGCGACAACCGTGTGTGGTCGGCACGCCACGCCGGAGGGGCTCTTGGCGCTCCACTGCCGTTCCGCGCACTGCGAGCCCACTACGAACGGACCCGCCGCACGCTCGTAGTGGTGTCGCAGACCTGGCGGCACACCCGCCAGGCAAGACACCATCCCATGCGTCCCGCTGCCGCGCCACACACGTGTGCTGGGAATCACTTGCCGAACACGAGCTTACCCGCAGACCCCACCTGGTACAAAGCCCCGCCGGTGCCGACCCACGCACCCCAGGTATCGCTGGTCGCCTGGTGTACGCCGATGTTGAAACGCAGTTCCGCGGTTCCCGCCGGGTCCAGGCCGGCGGCCGCGAACGGAACCTTCCACTCGCAGGTCCACTCGCCCTCTCCGGCGCGCGCGACGTAGGTCACGCCCTTTTGCAGCGCGTCGACCTGCTGCGACGTCGCGCCGCCGTACGGCCCACTCTCGAACCGCCCCGCGCCATCGCCCCAGACCAGGAAGATCGGCGCCGCGGCTTTGGGACTGCCGTCCTGGAACGACACCTCGACGCCATCGCCCGTGCCCCAACTCCCGCCGCCGACCGGCTTCACACCCTTCGGCAGCACGAGCCGGATGGCCAGGTAGAAGTTCGCATCGTCGCGCGCGGCGCAGGCGGAGCCCAAAGGCGTCGGCATGGGGTCACCGGCCGGGGTCTGCGCCAGAGCCACGGCTCGGGTCTTGTCCTGCCACGGCCACTCGTCCACGGCGCCATCGACCGTCACGGGCGCGGCCAGTTTCGGGGCGGGAAGCGCGGGTGACGGCGGAGGCGGCAGGAACACAGGCTCGGTCTGCTCGCGCGTGACCACCGTGCCGCCGGTGGCCGGGGCCGCCTGGCAGTTCACGAACAGGTTCCCGTCCGCAATGCATTCCTTCCACAACCCCTCGCGGGCTTCCTTGACGACGGTCGTACACCGATCAAACATGTTGCGTTGAAATATGTTGCGACTTCCGCAACCCAACCGATCCGGCGCGAGCCACAGTGCCATCGCGTCCGGTTCGTCGAACCCGGAAAGCGTGTTGCCGACGAAACTGAACTGGCCGGTAACACTGACGGCCTGCTTCACGCCCTGCGTCTCGCCGCGCGAGATGATGTTGTCACGGATAATGGACGAGCTGCCGCCGTACGAGTCGAGGACGACGGGGCGCGTGCAGCCGGTGATGGTGTTGCTGTGAATCGACCAGTTCGCGGCAACGGGGATCGCCTCGAATGCGTCGCCCGCCTTCATCTCGCGCGGTTCCTTGAGCTTGTACTGGACCGTCTCGGGTTTCGCCGCGCCAATGATGGCATCCAGCACCGAGACGCCGGCAGGGCGGCCATTCGAGAGCCAGACCAGATGCCACCCCTCGCACTGGCGCTCGCGCCGCGAGTCAAGCGGCAGCGACGCGAACTCCGGCGAGAAGGTCACACCATCGACCACCTGGCCCACCCTGGCGGCGAGGCGGCTGGTGACGATGCCGGCGCCGCAGTTGCGGATCAGGTTGTCGTGAACCGAGACATTCACCGTCGGCTCGGCCAGCTTGATGCCGGTGACGTTGGCGTCGGGCGCGCCGCGCACGTAGACCTGGTTGTCGCTGACGATGGCGTCGCTGGCGCTGACGTCTATGGCGTACCGCGACAGGGACTTCTGATCGACACAGGTCATGTCGAAGATATTGCCCGAGATGATCGTGTTGGCCGAGGCGTAATGGCTGGGATCCGACCGGCCGGAAGCCATCACGCCCGACGAATTGAAGTTGACGAACAGGTTGTTGCGGACGATCACCTGCGTCGAGCCCACGGACGTGCAAATCATGTTCCCGCCCGTGCGCCCGCCGTATGACACGCCCCCTTCAAAGACATTGTCGGCAATGATGTGCTGCCCCGCGCCGACGTAGTCGAACGATGGGTCGCGATTGGCGACGCCGAGATTGCCCATGGCGACCGGCCCGGCGTTGCGCACGTAGTTGCCGATGAATCGGATGAAGCGCCCCGCCCCTTCCCAGGAGCAGCCGCCCGCGTTCTCGATCCGGCAATAGAGGACACTGGTGTTCTCCGAGCCGCACGTCACGTCGTTGAAGCCGTTGCGCGCGCAGTCGATGGCCGAGCAGCGCAAGTACGTGGTCTGCTTGGTGTGGGCCGTGATGGGCTTGTCCGGCGTGCCGCGGCCCCGGCTCCCGGAGACGAAACACTCGGACGCCATGCGCCGGCCGTGGCAATTCTCGATGAGCACACGCTCCGTGCTGCTGATCGTCGTGGCGTTGCAGTTCTTGGCCGCGAACCCCCAGAAATAGCTCGAACCCTGCATGGGGATGTACCCGCACTGATCGCTGTTGTCGAACCCGGAGTGGCCGACCATGCTGAAGTTCCGCAGCGTGACGTCGGTGCCGCCGGCGAAGGTTACACACGCATCATTCCCCTCGCTGATGTCCAGCACGGTGTGAACCGCGTTGTCGCCCTCGATCGTGATGCCCTGCGGGTCCCGCACCCGCAGCCCGCGCGACAGCCGGTAGTGGCCGCACGGGACGTACAGGTTGCGCTTCGCCTTGAGCGCCCGGTCGATCGCCGCTTGCAGCGCGGCGTCGTCACAGTGGCGCAACGCCGCGTCCTTGGCCGTTCGCGTCGGCGCATCGCGCAGGGTGACGGTGTTCCCCTCGATCGCGTCGATGACCGAGACCAGTTGCCCGCGCGCGGCGAAAGCAACCGTGTAGCCCTTCTCCCACTCGAACTCGTTGAACCGCACCTCGATCCCGTCCCGGATCGGCTGCCAATCCCGCGTGATCGGCACGGTGGGATGCCAGGTACGGGCCAGGTCCTCGGTCCAGCGGAACGTCTTGCCGCCCTCGGCCACGTCGAGAACCAAGACAACCCAATCCCCCTGGTCGCCGTTGTACCCGCGGATCTCCGCCTCACCTTTGATCTTCCTGCCCCAAATCACCTGGCCGTGGGGGCCCCAGATCGTGTCTAGGGCGTAGTGCGGATTACACTTCGAGACCATCACACCATGCCCGACCTTGAAGTCGCCCACGTCCGCCACGATGATCTTCTTCGACCCGACCGCAGTGGCCGCACTCGTCTCAAACCTGGAACCGGACGCGCCGCATTCCGCGGCGTTCAGCCACCCGTTCGCACCGGACGCGGACGGCGTCTGGGCGACGGAACAGGCCGACGCGAACATCAGAGCCGACAGGATCCCGAGTCGCGGCATTGGCATCGTCATCGTTCTTTCCCTTTCCGGCTGGCTTTCATCCCATTGGTCTCTATGGCCGCTACGGGGCCGGTCGGCCACTCGCGGCCGGGGCCGTACCGCAGTCGAGGAAAAGGTTGCCCTCGGCCACGCTTTCCTTCCACAATCCCTCCCGTGCTTCCTTCACGGCGACGGCGCAACGCTCGAACGTGTTACGGAGGTAGAGATTGCGCGGCGCATGCCCGGTCGCGTCTGCGGCGATGGCCAGTGCCGCCGAGCCCTGCTCGTCGAACCCGCAGATGCGATTCCCGCTCAGCGTGAATCGTCCCGAAACCTTGACCGCCTCGCTGACGCCGCCGGCGTCGCCGCGCGAAATCAGGTTGTCGCGGAGTATGGACGTCTCGCTGCCGTACGAGTCCAGTACGACCGGTTTGGCACAACCCGAAACCGTGTTGCTGTGGATCAGCCAGTTGGCGCCGTAGGGCGGGAAGACCTCGAAGACATCGCCGACGTGCATGGCCCGGGCTTCCACGAGCTTGAACCGGCAAGTCTCCGGGTCAAAGTCCGCCACAACGGACACCTCGGCCGGCGTGCCGCTCCCGAGCCACGCCACGTTCCACCCGCGGTAGCGATGCGACTGCCGCCGTTCGAACGGCACCTGGCCGGGCCTGGAGACAAACGTGGTCGAATCGACGACCTCGGCAACGCGCGACGAGCAGCGCGCCGTGACAATGCCCTGGCCGCAGTTGCGGACCAGGTTGTCGTGCACGGACACATTGAGAGCCGGCTCCTGAACGCGGATGCCGGTGACATCCGCCGCCGTAGCGCCGCGGACATAGATCTGGTTGTCGCTGACGATGGTGTCCGACGTGCTCACCAAGACCGCGGTGCGCGGGATCGGGTTCTCCGCCAGCGAAGTCATGTCGAAGATGTTGCCGGTGACGCTGGTGATGCCGGCGGGCAGGTCCGTCGGGCCGGTCGAACTCAGCATCTCGACCGCCGAGGAGCCGAAGTTCACGAACAGATTGCGGGCGACGATCACCTGTTGCGCACAGGACGCGGCGCGGATGGCGCAGCCGCCGTAGCAGACCCCGCTCTCGAACACGTTGTCGGTCACAATGTGTTGGCCCGTCCCCAGTTCCTCGTAGTGCGCCGCGCGGCTGCGCACGTTCCCCATGGCCACGGTTCCGGAGTTGCGCACGTAGTTACCGCAGAACTTCACGAAGCGCGACGCGCCCTCCCACGTGCAGCCGCCAGCGTCGACGATGCGACAGTTGAGCACACTTGTGTTCTCGGCCATGTCATTGTTGTTGAAGGCGTTGCGCGCGTTGTCGACCACCGAACAGCGCAGGTACGTGATCGCCTTGGTGTACTGCGCGGGCTCAGGCTTGCCGCCGACCCGGGACCGGCCCTGAGAGTAGAAACACTCCATGGACATGCGGGTGCCGTGACAGTTTTCAATCAGCACCCGCTCCGTGTCTTTGATGGATACCGCGTTACAGCACTTGGCCGCAAATCCCCAGAAGTAGCCCGCCCCGAGCATCGCAATGGCGCCGCACTGGTCACGCTCCTTGAACCCGGAATGACCGGTCATGGTCAGGTTGCGCAGCGTGACCTCCGTCCCGGCGGTGAGAGTGATGCACGTGCCCTCACCCTCGCTGATGTCCAGGATCGTCTCGGTGGCATTCGCCCCCTCGATGGTGATGCCCGCCGCGTCCTTCACGCTCAGCCCATGGGACAATCGGTACCGGCCAACGGGGATGTGGACGTTCTTCTTCTCCCGGATGGCACGGTCGATCACCGCCTGCAATCCCGAGTCGTCGCAGTGCCGCAGCATCGCGGCCTTGACCGTTCGCGCCGGCGCGTCGCGCAACGTGACGACGTTGCCCTCTAGCTTTTCGATGACCGTCTCCAACTGGCCCCGGGCGGCAAAGACGACCGTGTAGCCTTGCTCCCAGTCGTGCGGGTTGAAGCGGATCTCGAGCCCGTCACGCAGCGGTTGCCAGTCGCCGGTGATGGCAACGGTCGGTTTCCAGGAACGGGCGAAGTCCTCGGACCAGCGGAAGGTCTTCGAGCCCTTGGGGACATCCAGGAACAAGACCACCCAGTCGCCCTGTGTGCCGTCGTAGCCCCGGATCTCCGCCCTGTTCTCGAGGGGTTTCTCCCACGTGATAATCTGCCGCGGCCCCCAGACGACGTTTTTCACGTATCGGGGATTGCACTCGGACAGCATCACGCCCTGACCGGCACGGAAATCGCCCACCTCGGCGACCACGATCTCCTTCGATCCTGCCGTCGCCGCGGCCGTCGTCCCGAACTCGGACCCGGACGCGCCGCAGTCTCGCGCGTTCAGCCACCCGCGCTCGCCGCCCGGGGAAGCCGCAGGAGTTGGCGCCTGCCCCGCACTGGCCGCGCACCAGAGAGCTGCCGTCAACGTGGGCAGCAGCGACACGGTTCCGCAAGGGGAGAGTGTACCAATCATGGGGTTCTCCGATGAATCCCTGTTGCGTGACAACGGCTCTGGTTACCCAGATTATACAGGTTGCACCGCGGCCTGTCGCGGCCTCAGGGTCCGGGCCTAGGCAACAACACCCATACCGGTATAGGCCAAAGCCTGCCTCTGCAAGTGCCCCGCAGAACACACCGCCAGCGTGCCTGTCCCCCAGTGCCCCCCAGTGCCCCCGGGCGCGGACGGAACTTGCCCGCCCGATCATTGCGCTCAGGGCTGTTTCAAGATTCGTGACCGTCGCGTGCAGCGAGTACCCCCGGCGTGTCCCCACTCCGGGGGGGGCGGCCTGAGGACAGGCCGCCCCTACCGGGTGTGCGCGGAGGCGTGGCCTTCCGAGACGTGGTGCCAGATCTTGAAACAGCCCTGCATTGCGCTCGCCTTGCATTGCTCCGAACGCACAGTAGGGTCAGATCAGCCGGCAATTCTGCCGGCCGGACACATCAACACAGCGGTTCGGGACCGAACCGCACTATCGCTCATGGATTCAGCGGAGAACACATCCGATCTTCCCGGACCGTCCCGGAGCCACGCGCCCGTCGGCCAGCCGTCGCCGGATGCCCCGGTTCCGCCCGCCATGCAACGGATTATGACCCGAGTCATCGTGGCTGGGTGCCTATCCATGGTGTACATGTGCCTGACCGGGGGGCCGCAACAGGTTGGGTTTGCCCGGGCCCTCGGCGCCAGTCCGTTCGATTTCGGTATCATCGGCGCGATCCCGCCCGGCACGACCGCGATGCCGGCGACACGTGATCCGCCGCCGCCGCTGACCGTTGCCGACTCCCGGCTTCCACACGGCGAGGATCAGTTCCTCATTCCGCAGGGTCTTTGTTCAACGATGCCCTTCGCGGCGTTCGGTTACCCACGGAGCTTGGTCGTGTCCCCCAACGGGCGACTTCGTTCCCTTCTCATTGTCGCAGTTCGCGATACACATCCAGCGAGTATAGGAAGTCCGCGTAGCTGATCTTGGGGGACAGCGAATGGTCGGAACCGTAGATAAACCTGGCGCCGCGTTCGCGCAGTCCAGCAATGTAGCGGGAGATGCCGGCGCGGATCGCACGCCGGTCGCCGGACTCCAGGATGCGTGCGTCCAGTCCGCCGACAAAACAGAACCGGTCCCCGTACGTCTCCGCAAACCTGAAGATGTCGTTCCCTGCTTTGACTTCCATAGGGTTCAGGGCATCGAACCCGGCTTCGACGGCCAGCGGGATCATGGATTCCTGATAGCCGCAGGAGTGGAGGACGACAGGCAGGTTTCGCGAGTGAAAGAAGTCGATCATCTCACGGTAGTAAGGGAAAAAGAGCTCGCGCAGCGTGTTCGGGCTGCAGAAGAGCCGGTCACGGAACCCGAGGTCTTCGGAAATCCAGAGGCCCGAGGGAAGACCGACCTCGTCGAAGATGGTCTGCCAGCAGGTCTTGTACAGGTCAGTGTAGGTACGGTTGAAGTCGTGAATCCACTCCGGATCGTCGACCAGAGCCATGAGCATGTTGACGTCGCCGAGCGAAGCGCGCAATATTTCCCATATGAACATGTGGTCGAAGAATACCCACTTGTCCTGCGCCTTGCGTCGAGAAAGGGCATCTCGGGCCTTGGCGAGGTCGCCAAGCCGTGGCCGGTGGTCTTTCATCAGGTGTGGCTTGTACTCTTCCTCCCATATCGTGCGGGACGTCATGTGGAAATCGACGTGCTCCGGAGTTCCGGACCGGTTCTTCCACCACTTGAGCGCCCCGCCGCTGCCGTTGCGCACGATCTTCCAGGCGTCGGTCTCGTCAAGGACCACGGGCGGAGCCAGTTTCGCTTCCCAGTTGAGACAACAGCCAACACAAACCATGTCGAAGCCGAACTGATCCGTGACGTCGCGAGGATTGCCCTTGGCGTCTGCGGGCATTCCTTCCGACACCCACCGGTGCAACGTCTCGCCCCAGATGCTGTCAAACAACGGCAGGAACTGCGCCTGCCGCCCGCGCATCAGCGCCTCGACGGCGTCGTAGGATGCTTGCATGATCACCTCCAATACGTCCCGGTTACAGCCTGCTCCGGCGTGGAGAACGAGTACACGGGCGGCAGTTTGCGGTAGGCGTGGCAGTGGATGTCGATGAACATTTGATCTCTCGTCAAGGATACCCCTTGCTACACTCGGGTGGCGGGCGTCAAGCCCCAGGCCGACAGACTCCGACGCGGGGTGCTACTCGTCACCATGGGCTGTCGTAACGCGGACGTCGTCGATCAGGAACGCGCCGCCATCCGGACCGGTGCTGACGATGTAGATCTCGCCGGCCTGCAGGAATGCCGTGTCCGTGTAGGGGACATCCCGGAACACCTGCGGCGGCTGTCCCGGGACCGTGACGGTCAGGTCGAACGTCTTGGCCGCGCCCTTGCCCATGTTGAACGCCATGTCCAGGAGCACCCAGGCGCCGCGGGGGAGTTTAAGTTTCACGCCGGCGTTCGGCGTGGCGGTCAGCACACCCTGCGCATCGATCTCGAGATGCGGCCCAGTCTGGAAGTACTTGACGCCCGCGTTCGCGTAGTCGCGGAACTCCAGGTACATGGCGGACGGAGTGGCCGAGGGCATCTTGAGACGAAGGGATGCCCGTATGGGGCCGGCATCCGCTCCGATTGGGTAGTGCAGGAACGGGAAGAAGTTGCGTTCCTCGTTCTTCCCCTCCACGAGCATCAGGCTGTGCTTCCCGGATGCCGCGTCCGTGTCTGTCACCACGATCCTGTGGTTCAGCTCGGTCGGTCCCGGCGCAAGCTCGCCGGAATGGACAGGGGCGGCCCCGGCCGCCTCGTCATCGTAGGTCCACTCGAACCCTCTCGGAGGAGGACCCGACACGGACACGATGGGTGTGTGCTTCATCCTGCTTGGCAGCGAGGTCCAATCGTGGTCACCGTAGAGCCCGACTTTCGAGAGGTCCGTCGGCTTGAATCCCAGCTTCAGGGCGGGCGAGTCCGGGCGCAGGCGCAGATCGCGGTCGGCGGCGTCCATGAACAAGGGATCGGCCATGACCGATCCGGCGTCGTAGCCTTTCGCCTGCCAGTCCGCGAACGTCCCGAGCGGTTGCTCCTTGCCGCCGGAGAAGAGTTTCTCGCCCGCGCGGGTGGTGCCCGGCCAATAGAGGTTCTTGCTCATCACCTGAGCGTTGGTCGCATTGCCCGTCCGCACCAGCGCGGAATTGCCGCCGTCATCGTACACGATGTTGCGCTCGAACACGATGGGGTTGGGGTTGAGCTTCACCTGCACGTCCCACCAATGCTCGCCAGTCCTGATGCCGGTCTGCTGACAGAAGGCGAAGATATTGTCGCGAACGATGCACTCATGTCCGCCGTTGCCCGCGAAACCCCAAAGGACGTCGTGAATCACGTTGCCCTCGAACAGGACCCCCGACGTGCCAGAGTCAGGGTAGAGGCCATTGGCGTATCCACCCGAGTAGGAGCGCACATCGTGGATCCAGTTGTAGCAGATGCGCGTATCCTTCTGCCAGCCGAGAAGGTAGATGGCGGCGCCGTCGTCGAGCAGGTAGTTCATCACGTGATGTATGTGGTTGTACTCCACCACGTTGCCATCCTGGTAGAATCCATACTTCTGGTCGGCGCTCCACCCCCAGCCGATCGACATTCCCGAGTAATCGCCATAGCTCACCTCGTTGTGCGTGATCCGGTTGTTGGCGGCGCACGGCCCGGTCAGCACCCCGACGGCGCCGTTCCACACGTGGGTCATGTCATGGATGTAATTGTTGTCGATCACGTTGCGCTCGATGTGGTCGAACTCGCCGCGCGGCTTCCATATGCGAGGGTCGGCGGTCTCCCAGAACAGGTATACCCCGCCGCCGCCCAAGTCATGCATGTGGCACTTCCGCACCACGTTGTCGGCGCAGCCCTGCATCAGGACGACCGCGTGTGCACCGACCTGGGTGACCTCACAGCCCTCGATGGACGTGTGCCGGAGACCGATCGCGGCGACGGCGCCGGATTCCAAAGCAATGTCAGGGGTCGCGAACCCGGTGGGGCACCGTGCCTGACTGCCGGTGAGCGAGCGCCCCTGCGGGGTCCAGTCGGCGTGGGTGAAGGTGATGCCAGAGAAGCGAAGGTGCTCGACGTAGGCGCCCCGCTCCGGATCACCCTTGAACTGCAGCAGCGATGGCGTCACAGGCACAATGACCGTTGCCTTGCGCATGTCCTCTCCCGGCAGGGGGATGTAGCGGACAACTCCCGTCTGGCGGTCGAGATACCATTCGCCCGGTGCGTCCAGGCAGGCCGGCGCGTTCTCCACGAGGTAACGCGACCGCGTGCTCGACCATGCCATCGGACGCTCCGTGATGACCGTTTTCGTCTCCGGTCGGAACTCCTTGACGCGATGCTGGCTCGACAACCAGCTCTCATAGATCACGAGCTGCATGTCCGGGCACGCGGCAATGTTTTGAGTCATGTCCTCCCCCGCGTAGTAGAACCCGTCAGCCTTCCCGTTCGCGTAGTCGGGCTTTGTGATCAGGCCGGTGGCATAGAAGAAGCCCTGATTCGGGCTGCGTGCCCGGACCGCGCGGCGACCGTCGACGAACATCTGGCGGAAGTAGAGCTTCCCTTCGCGCACCTCGGGGACATCGGCACTCCATACGCCGTTACTCTCCGGGCGCCATCCTTCGATTCGCACGCCGCCGCTGATGGTCACCGCCCCCGGTATCGCCGCGCGGTAGGTGATAGGCGACTGCTCGGTGCCGGAGTCTTCCGGCGTGAAGCGCAGGGGCTCCGAGATGGAATAGGTGCCGCGGCGTAGCACGACCTCGACGGGGCCCGCGAGTTTCCCCTGGCTCTTCAACTCGCGGAGTTTCATCTGGGCGGCGCGGATGTCCTGGCACTCCGCCAGTACCCGGACGCCGTCCGGAAGCGCACAGGTCACCGTCACCGGCGCGCGGGTCCTGGCACAGCCCGTCCCGCACAACGCCAGAAGGGCGCCCGTCCACATCAGGCTACCAGCCAGACACTTGCTTCCGACCATCGTTGACCTCCTTGCATGTCTGCACACGCCAACAGCGCGGCACTCGCCACGGGCACACTCACACGCGAGAAACCGAACTCGTCAGTTCCCGTCCCAGTAGACGTCGCCTGGACTGGGGGGGATGGAGGAGAAGAGCCTGTACCCGACATGCCCATCGAGATAGGCGACGTTGATTCCGTTCCCGTGCCGGTTCGTGCTCAGGCGTATCCCGTTCCAGATGCCCGACGTAATCCCCCATTCACAGACGACCCAACCGTAGGTACCACCGCAGTCCTGGAGATACATGGTTTCGGTCGGTCTTCCGAACGCGTTCAGCGTGTGGCCGGCAATCTTGACCCAAAGCCAGGGATTCGCCCCCGTTGACCCCGAGACACCGTCGCGAAACGACGAGTCGCAGTTGATACCATATGACCTGTTCCCATTGGTATCGGGCGCTTCGTCCTTATCGATGCCGGGCGTGAGTTCGCCGGCCGTGTAGCGCAGGTTGTGAAGCAGGGTATACCACGTCGAGGGGCCCGCTCCCGCCGAGGCCGGGACGGCATAGTTCTCAAAGTCGTCGCTGTACAGAAACATGACCGTGCTGAGCGACTTCTCGATGGCAACGCAGTTTGCCGTCATCGCCTTCTGTTTCGCCTTCTGAAGCGACGGCAGCAGCAGTGAGGCCAGGATACCGATGATGGCGATGACGACGAGGAGTTCTACCAGGGTGAATCGGCGCGACCTGCCTGACAACCGGCGCAATGACGGCGGAGTGGCTGGCCCCGCGGTCCCGGCCTTGGTCCTACGCTCAGACGTAGTCGTCATCATCTGCCTCCCTCTCCTCTCCCACGTGACGCGGGCCGCTCCCGTGGGACAGGCAGCAAAACAGGCCTGTCCCTTTCACGGCCTGTCCCTTTCACTATTGTACAGGTGGGACGGGCGGATGTCGTGACCCGGCGGCACAATCGGTTGAACAAACACATAGACCGGTATATGGCGGGCCGGCCGTGAGCCGGGCGCGACAGTCAGTGGGGGCTTGGGGTGCTGAAAAGGCCTTTCCAAGCGGCCATCGATGACGGGCCTGGGGTTTCATCAGTACCTGACCAAACTCCGCCTGGACCACGCCAAGCACCTGCTCCGCGAGACCTCCCTCACGGCTAAACAGATTGCGGGGCAATCCGGTTTCCAGAACGCCGTTCACTTCACCCGCCGTTGCCGCGAACTGAATGGCATTCCCCCCCGGCCGCTACCGTGAGGCGGAACCCCGGGTTGGCCCCTGAACACCTGTCGGACGGGGTCTTGCTGTGACGGGAACACAACACCGACCGCGTCAGATTCCGCATCGACATCCGTTGACAACAACTCTATTCTGATTATAGTTATCGGTCATGGACTCGGAAGTCTACAAAGCCATTCAGCGCTGGGCGGGGGAACTCGACGGGGTTTTCACCCTCAACGATCTACGGGTGATATTTCGTGACCGGATTGATGCGTCCGTGTACAAGCGGATCGAGAACTTGGTGAAGTCAGGAACGTTGATCAAGGTGAAGCGCGGCATCTACGCCACGCCCGAGGCCACCCTGACGGCGATCAGCAATCGCATCGAACCGGGGGCCTATATTTCCACCGGCACGATCCTGGCCAAGGCGACCGTCATCGGCTCGATTCCGGTGCGCAAGGTGCAGGCCGTGAAGAAAGGTCGACCGCGAGTGTATCGGTGCGCGCTGGGAGTCATTGAACACCTCAGCGTAATACCCCGATTGTACTTCGGATTCAACGCGGTCGAGGGGGTTTTGTACGCTACGCCGGAGAAGGCGTTTCTCGATGTGTGTTACTACGCATACCGCGGAAGAACGTTCTCATTCGATCCGGCTAGCGATGTTAGTGTTGGCGACTTGAAGCGGGAGGTTCTGACCGACTATCTGACGCGCTATGATCCGCGTTTCGTCGGTTATTTCAATCGCATCTGGGGGGGGCGATGGTAGACCAGCAACAGGCTTTGATCGCCCGTGTTCTGGATCTGCTTGCACAGCGATTCGGCAAGCGTGCCGTGCTGCGCGGCGGAATGGTGCTTCGCATCCTGGGGTCGCCACGCTTCACGAACGATCTCGATTACCTGTTCGTGCCTTACAAGTCAAAGAAGGATATCGAGTTGGATGTCGTGTCGTGCTTGCAGAGCATCGATGGCGCGTCGGTAAGCCACTCACTCAACTCGAAATGCCTGCGAGTGGTGGTGACGGTTGGCGGGGTCGCGATCCAAGTGGAGGCAAAAGTCGCCATGAACGCCCGGACCTCGCTGGCGTCCACACGTTCGCTTTCCCGCCAGTACAATCTCCCGCCGCGCATGATCTGCGTGATGGAACACTCGGTCGCCATGGCCAATAAAATGGCGGCGTGGAATGAGCGTCGACTCATCCGGGATCTCTACGACATCTGGTTCTTTCTGCAAATGGGAATTACCCCGGACACGGAGACGCTTGCGGCGCGGCTCAAGAAGCCCGAGTATTCGCCATCGGTGAAGTTGGGTGCTGTTTTCGACGGTTCATCCGTGCCGGAGTTCTACGACTTCCTGCGTCATCATGTGGCGCAACTCAGTGACGTGGAGATTCGCGATTCGCTGTCTGACTATTTGCCCCCAGAGGAGGCGGATGGCCTTGCCATGCAGTTCCGCGCCGCCTTGGCGAAACTTCGTGCCCCGTTCTGCCCATCTTCTTCTGTCCGCTATGCTGCCAGTCTGTTGTCGCCGAAGGACTTGCAACGCACGGGTAGTTCTCCCCCTCGTTTCTGGGGTCTGACGCGGGGGACTGAAAGGTCGGAAAATGTGCGGAGGTGAGATGACGAGAGCGGTTTCCTCGTCCACGGTGTTGTTGATGAAACGATACCGAAAGACAAGGAGAACCGCTCTCGATGTACACCATACCCGCGATTACCGGACTTGTCCGCTGGCTCTGCCGAAAATTGACGCTCGACGAACTGCTCATCGCGGTCACCATCCTCCTGGAGGTGATCAACGACACGCGCGAGGACATTCGTCCCCGCAAGGACTTCGAGGTCAAGCACCCGCACTATCGCAAGTTCACGGTCGACCCGGAACCGCCGTTGACCGCCGCACCGCCCATCCCGGAGCCGGCGCTGACTCTGGACTGGCGGCAGTTGCTCGACGACCATCGGACGAAGACGGGCAAAGATCTCGCGCCGGTGCGACGGCGCAAAAACGCGCAACGTCCGCCGGACGGGGCCCGTTGCGAGCGGTGCGGTGCGACGGCGCGCTTCCTCTATGTCAACGACGGGAAGCTGGCCAGCCAGTT
>Ga0156402_1194_pt1 | contig 76015 bp, 57 predicted proteins | sample RifOxyA3_FD_108045 | JGI IMG/M metagenome (GOLD analysis project Ga0156402, IMG submission 108045) | Lentisphaerae bacterium RIFOXYA12_64_32 | reverse complement strand
GGCAAGCCGCGCGTCGCGCGGCGTGGACATTGGCCGACGTTTCCGCTATAGTGAGAACATCTGCCGGGGTACGGCGCCGTTGCGCCGTTGGTGCGGACGCCGCAGATTCGAGGAGCTGCACATGACGGATACCGCGGTTGAAGATGTCCTGGCGAGCTATCACCAGATGCTGCTGATCCGGTTCTTCGAGGAAGCGTTGAGCGACCTGTTCACGAAGAACCTGGTCGGCGGGACGGCGCACTTCTGCATTGGCCAGGAAGCGTGCGCGGTGGGGGTGATTTCGGCGGCCCGCCCGACCGACTGGATCGTCTCAAACCACCGCGGCCATGGCCACCTTCTGGCGCGCGGCGTGGAGCCGTACCGCGTGATGGCCGAGTTACTGGGCCGCCGCGACGGTTGCTGCCGCGGCCGCGGCGGTTCGCAGCACATGTCGGCCATGGCGCAGTGCTTTCTGGGTACGAACGGCATCACGGGCGGCGGGTTGCCGATCGGGACCGGGGCGGCGCTGGCGCTGAAGTACCAGAACTCGGACGGGATCGTGCTGGTGTTTTTCGGCGATGGTGCCAGCAACCAGGGCACATTCCATGAGTCTCTGAACATGGCGAGTCTGTGGGGCCTGCCGGTCCTCTACGTCTGCGAGAACAACCGCTACAGCATGAGTCTGGAGGTGGGGAAAGCGTGCGCTCGGACACCCGTGTCGGAGCGCGCGTCCGCCTACTCGATGCGCGGCGAGACGTGTGACGGAATGGACGTGCTCGAGGTGCGGCGCCACGCCTCGGAACTGATTGACCACGTGCGTTCGGGCAAGGGGCCCGCGCTGCTGGAACTGCTCACTTACCGCTTCTGCGGGCACTCGAAGAACGACGCGCGAGTCTACCGGACCCGCGAGGAAGAGGCACAGTGGGCGGAGCGGGATTGCCTGAAGCTGGCCCGGGAATGGCTGTCGACGCACGGCGTCACAGGGCCAGAGTTGGACGGGGCGGTCGCCGGCGCCAAGGAGGTTGTGGCGGCGTTGGTCGTCCGCGCCATGGCCTGTCCGCACGGTGACCGCGAGGACGCGACGGGAGGCGTGTATGCCTGACGCAGTGGTCAGAGCCGGCGAGATCTACTTTTCGAGGGCCGTCCACGAGGCGCTCGACGAGGAACTGGCCCGGGACCCGAACGTCTTTCTCATGGGCGAAGACATCGGGGTGTACGGGGGCGCGTTCGGGGTGACCAAGGGCCTGCTGGACAAGTATGGTCCGAAGCGGGTCGTCGACACGCCGATCTCGGAGAACAGCTTTGTCGGGATGGCGGTGGGGGCGTCGCTGCTCGGGCTCAGGCCGGTGGTGGAGATCATGTTCATGGACTTCATCGCGCTGGCGCTGGACCAGATCCTGAACTCGGCGGGGAAGCTGCATTACATGTACGCCGGGCAGGTGACGGTGCCGCTGGTCATCCGCACCCCGGGCGGCGCCAAGGGCGGGTACGGTCCGAGTCACTCGCAGATGCTGACCAACCTGCTGGTCGGAGTACCGGGGATCAAAGTGGTCGCGCCATCGACACCCGCCATGGCGAAGGGCCTGCTCAAGAGCGCGATCCGCGACCCGAACCCGGTGATTTTCGTGGAGAACAAGCGGCTGTATCCGCAGCGCGGCCCGGCGCCCGAGGGCGACGTGTGTCTGCCGCTCGGCCAGGCCGTGGTGGCTGCGGCCGGGACGGATGTCTCGCTCTTTGCCTACTCCGCCATGGTCCCGGTCTGCCTCGGGGTGAAGAAGGCGCTGGCCGGCCAGGGCGTGGACGTGGAGGTCGTGGACCTCGTCAGCCTGCAGCCGCTGGACCGGGCCGCGATCACCGACTCGGTGGGCCGCACGGGCCGCGCCGTGATCGTGGAAGAAGCGTGCGTGACCGGGGGCGTGGGGGCGGAGGTCGCGGCCGTCATTGCCGCCGAATGCATGGGCAGCCTGGAGGCGCCGGTGCTGCGGGTGGGAGCTGCCGATGCGCCGATTCCCGCCTCCACGGAGCTGGAGAGGATGGTCCTTCCCGGACCGGAAGACGTGGCGGCGGCTGTCCGGCGCGTCATGGAATGGTGAAGGAGGGCGGACGGGGTGATGCTACTGAGGTCCTCGCCCCGCACTCCACATGGTGGTCCCGCCTGGCCGCGCGTGGCGTTTGCATCGACCTGCCGGGTGTTTACATTCCCTGCACGGCAACGCAACGGAGGAGCCTTACCTAATGCTGAAGCAACACGGGTCGTGCGTTTGGGGTGCGGTATTGGCGGGTGCGGTCGTGCTCGGCGGCTGCCGGCAGGTGGGTGCGCCGGCGCAACCGGCGCCGGGCGTCACACGTCCGGCCACGGCGGACTTCTACGTCTCGACGCAGGGTCGTGACACGTGGTCCGGCAAACGTGCGGAGCCCGTACCGGATGGCAGCGACGGCCCGCTCGCGAGTCTGGCGGCGGCGCAGGCGGCGGTGCGCCAGTGCTTGGCGGCCGGACCGCGGACACAGCCGCTCACCGTGCTGGTGCGCGGCGGCACGTACGAACTGGCCGCACCGCTGGTGTTCGGGCCGCAGGATTCCGGCACTGAGCAAGGTCCCGTCGTCTACGCTGCGTACCCGGGCGAGCGCGCGGTCATCTCCGGCGGGACGCGGATCACCGGCTGGACCCCGGACGCGGGCGGTGTGTGGAAGGCGCCCGTGCCCGAGGCGAAGGGCGGCAAGTGGATCTTCCACCAGCTCTATGTCGACGGGTACCGGCGCGTGCTGGCACGCATGCCCAACGAGGGCCAGTACTTCCGCATCGACGGCCCGGGCGGCAGCTTCATTGACCCGGCGACCGGCAAAGAGGTCGACGGGCGCAAGCAGGCGTTTCGGTACAAGGAGGGCGACGTCAAGGCCTGGCCGCGGCTCACCGAGATCGAGATGGTGTCGCTGCGCAACTGGGAGTCGGCGATTCTGCCGGTCCGGTCGGTCGACGAGGCGACTCGCAAGCTGGTTTTCACCGGGCCGATGAAGTGGGAATTCGTGAAGCCCGACCGCTACTACCTGCAGAACTTCCGCGAGGCCTTGGATGCACCCGGCGAGTGGTGGCTCGACCGCCAGGAGGGCATGCTGTACTATGTCCCGAAACCGGGGGAGGACATGGCGCGTGTCTCCGTGGTGGCGCCGCGGATGACCGAGTTCGTGCGCCTGCAGGGCGAGTCGGCGCTCGGGCGCTACGCCGAGCACATCACGTTCGAAGGCCTCGTCTTCGCCGGCACGGACTACACGGTCGAGCCGGAGGGGCACAGCGACTGGCAGGCGGCCGTGACCGTGCCCGCGGCAATCCAGGCGGATGGCGCGGCGCACATTACCATCCGCGGTTGCGAAGTCCGCAATGTCGGCCACTACGCCATCTGGTTCCGGCGCGGTTGTGCGTACAACCGCATCGAGCAGACCGAGATCTTCGACGTCGGCGCCGGCGGTGTGCGGTTCGGCGAACCGGGTGTCTGCAAGGAGGAGGGGGACCGCACGCACCACAACGTCGTGCACAACTGCTTCATCCACGACGGCGGCTGCGTGTTCTACGGCGCGCACCCGGTCTGGGTCGGGCAGAGCAGCGACAACGAGATCACGCACAACGAGCTCTGCGATTTCAACTACACCGGCATCGCGGTCGGCTGGAGCTGGGGCTTCAACCCCACCACGTGTCACCGTAACCGTATTGAATACAACCACTTACATCATCTAGGCCGCGGCGTGCTCTACGACATGGCCGCCATTTACACGCTCGGCATCTCGACCGGCACCAACATCCGCTACAACCACATCCACCACATCTGGGGCTGGGAGGAAGGCTACGGCGCGGGCGGCATTTACCCGGACGAAGGCAGTTCCGGGATACTGATCGAGAACAATCTGGTCTACGAGACGCAGGTGGGCGGGTTCACCATGCACTACGGCCGCGAGGACGTGGTGCGCAACAACATCTTTGCGTTCGGGCAGCGCAGCCAGATCCACCTCGGCCGGGCGGACAAGGAGTCGAGCCAGACGCTGCTGAACAACATCGTGTACTTCCGCGAGGGCGGGTTCATCGAGCGCATGAGCACGCTGACGGCGGACAACAATGTGTACTGGCGCACCGACGGCGAGTCGATCACGTTCCCCGGCGACCTCGACCTGGCCGCCTGGCAGGTCAAGGGCTATGACCAGCACTCGGTCATTGCCGACCCGCTGTTCGTGAACGCGGAGAAGTTCGACTTCCGGCTCCGGCCCGAGTCGCCGGCGCTCAAGCTCGGGTTCAAGCCGTTCGACGCGGAGATCGCCACCGCCGGCCTGCTCGGGCCGAAGGACTGGACCGCGCGGCCGAAGCGCGTCGAGCGGCCGAAGGCCGTGTTCCTGCCCAAGCCCGACATTCCGCCGCAGCCTGTCCAGGACGAGTTCGAGGACACGCCGGTCGCCGAACTGCCGGCGTTCGGCACCGTGTACGGCGAGACGCCGCAGGCGCAGGTCCGCGTGACGGACGAGACGGCCGCCGCAGGGGGCAAGCGCAGCCTGAAGTTCACCGATGCCGCGGGGCTGGACCAGGAGTGGAACCCGCACATCGCCGTGAATCCGTACCTCAAAGACGGCGTGCTGCACGGCAGCTTCGACGTGCGGCTGGAGCCGGGCGCCAAGTTCTACCACGAGTGGCGCACGAACGGCAGCCCGTTCGTTGCCGGGCCGAGCTTCAATGCCACGCCGGGCGGCGAGATCAAGTTCAACGGTCAGGTGCTGGGCACGGCGCCGGTCAGCACTTGGTTCCATGTCGACATAACCTGCGATGTCCGCACCAAGGACACGCGCACGGCAACGATCGTCGTCACCGTGCCCGGCAAGACGGACCCGATTGCCGCGACGGTGAGTGTGAACCCGAAGTTCAAGTCGCTGGACTGGGTCGTCTACGTCGCCAACGCGACTGACAAGGTGGTGTTCTTCCTCGACAACGTCGTGCTCGAACTGCAGAAGTAATAGTGCGGTGGCTCGGACCGTCCCGGGCCGAAGCAGAGTACTCGGGCCGGTCCCCGGCCGAGGATCTCGGGCCGGGACGGCCCCGAGGCGCCCCTCTGCGGGCCCGGAGGTCCCGCGCCACTGCCGCAACCAAAGGAACCCTCGACATGCGCAACGTCAGACACGCCGCCTGCCTCGCACTCGCTCTCGGACTCTTGCTCGTCGGGACCGGTTGCTGCGGCCTGCGGCCGTGCACCGGGCACGGGCCGGGCAGTAGCGCGTCGGGGCCGGCGTGGGTCCAGGATGAACTCTACTTCGGCACCTCAAGAATAGACGGCGGTTCCGTCACGGACCAGGAATGGACGGAATTCCTCGCCAGCGTCGTGACGCCGCGCTTCCCGGCCGGGCTCACGGTACTCGACGCCAACGGGCAGTGGCGCGGCGCGAAGGGCGACGTGGTGAAGGAACGCTCGAAACTGGTGATCATTCTCCACCCCCCGAGCGCCGAGGCCAACGCTGCAATCCGCGAGATCGTCGCGCAGTACAAAACGCAGTTCAAGCAGGAGTCTGTGCTACACGCCCGCCATCGCGTTGTCGCGGAGTTCTGAGCTGTGGCGGCAAAGGGACGCCCGGCACCGGTCCGCCGCCGAAGTAGAGCATGGCTTCAGCCTTGCTCGATTCCTCCGGTCCGCCAGATCGCAGTTCTCCCCACCCGCACCGGGACTCCAGCCTTCTCGGCAAGGCAGGAGCCTTGCCCCACTTCCCGTCCGCCTCTAATCCGTCGGCTGCGACCCTCACGCACCGATACGCTTATCGACGCGAATAGCCCGCGGGGCCGCGGGCGCTCCAGGGAACCGCCGTCTTCCCCCTGCCCGCGCGCCGCGCCGGTGAAGCGTCCGTGGCGGGTGGAACGACGGCGTGCCGGCCCATGCGTGAGACCCCCGTGGCCTTGTGCCACGGGTGAATCGGGTTCGCCTGCCAAACGTAGGCGCCCCCTTCTCTTCCCGTTCCCCCGTCCGCCGCCGGCGGACGGGGGAACGGGAAGAGAGGGGGCACGGTGCGGCGTAGTAACCAAAATGAACCCGTTCACCTGCCACGCAAGGTGGCAGGGGTCTTGACGCATTACCCGCGCCGCGCGGGGATTTCTTGACGTGCCAGGTCCGCCAGAGTACTGTTCGCGGTGCCTCCGCAGTCCCAGGGGAGAACGTTTGTGCGCAGCGCGATCCGCAAGTTCATTCATCATCCAGTCACCGATGCAGTCGTGGCGTTGCTTATTGTCGCGAGTGTCGGGCTGATCGTCCTGGAATCCCGCGCCACGGAGCCGGAACGCCGACAGTGGCTGGGCCTGGCCGGGCAGGTCGTCAATCTGATTTTCATTGTGGAGCTGGCACTGCGCAGTGTGGCGGCCCGTTCGCAGCGCGAGTTCCTGCGCGACTTCTGGGTCGACATCGTATCGGTTCTGCCGTTCTCGAGTTCGTTCCGGGCGCTGCGGATCGTGCGGTTGCTGCGACTGGTTCGCCTGGGGTATTATCTGGCCCGGCGCGGACGCCGCTTCATGAGCGCGGTGAGCCGGAATCCGGCGGAGAATTCCGTGGTGACTACGGCGCTGGCCGTGGTCCTGGTCTTTGGTGTCGTCGGTATGCGTATTGCCGAGGAACCGGAGGTCAAAGGGATTGGCGACGCGGTGTGGTTCACGCTGTTCACGCTCATGGGCGCGCAGCCAGCCCCGATCGTGCCCGAAACGCTTCTGGGCCGTGTGGTCTGCATGGTGATCATCCTGTCCGGGTTCACGCTGTTCGCGTTTCTCACCGGTACCGTGTCGGCGTTCATGGTCGAACGGATGCGCGGCGGCCTGGACGTACATCTGGACTTGGAGACATTACGCGATCACTACGTGATCTGCGGCTGGAACCGGGCGGCGGTGAGCATTCTCCGCGGCCTGCGCGGCAATGCCGAGACACGCCCCGTGCCGATCGTCGTGGCGGCCGAACTCGAGGAAGAACCCGACTTGCACGACGTCGATATGCGCCGCGAGTCGGTCTGTTTCGTCCGCGACGATTTCTCCTCGACCGAAGTGCTGCGCCGGATTCGCGTCGACCATGCGCGCCGCGCCATCCTGTTGGCCGACAAGTCGAAGCCGCGCTCGGATCAGGACCGCGACGCGCGAACCATTCTGGCGGCACTGACCATCGAGAAGATGCGCTCCGGTCCCGGGCTGGGGCATACGCCCATTTACACCTGCGTCGAACTGCTGCGACGCGATGCGTACAAAACGCGGCTGCTGGAACAGGCCGGGGTGGAGGACATTATCGAAACCGACGAGTACATGGCCAACCTGATTGCCCACACCGTGCGCGCCTACGGTCTGGCGCAGGTCTTGACCGAGCTTCTCACCTCGGGGACCGGCAGCGAGTTCGTCCGCCGTGCCGTGCCGTCGGCCCGGGCGGGTCTGACATTCGTGGAGGCGCTGCGCGTGTGGAAGGCCGAGAGCAACGAGATCCCGCTGGCGTGGATCCGCAAGACGGAAACCGGAGCCGACGGCGAGTGCGTGGTGAACCCGGCCCCCGGACAGGTCCTGGCCGCGGGCGACGACCTGATCCTGGTCAGCATCCCCTGTGACGCGACGCGCGGCGGCCCGCCAATCCGGTCGGTGCTGACATCGGGCAGCGCGAGGACGGCGGCACTCCCGGAGCGGCCGGCCCTCGATTCCTTGTCCGGGCATATCGTCATCTGCGGTTGGAACCGGGCCGCGCCCAAGATCATCCGCCAATTCCGGGAGAACACGCAGACGCGCCGTGTCCCGGTAGTGGTCATCGCCGAACCCGCCAAACCACCCGAGGAATACCGGGTCGATGCGACCGACCCATTGACGTTCTACCTCAGCGGCGACTCGACCTCGATCGCCGTGCTCGAGCAGGCCCGGGTCGGCGTCGCCCGCGCCGCCGTGCTGCTGGCGGACAAGTCCCTGCCCGATCGCTCCGACCAGGACCGCGACGCCCGCACCATTCTGACCGCGCTGACCATCGAGAAGATGAACCCGGCACTGCAGACCTGCGCCGAGCTGCTGGCCCGCGACGAGGAAAAGGTGCAGTTGCTGCAACTGTCCAATGTCGAGGACATCGTGGTCGCTGACGAGTACGTGGGCAACCTCATCGCCCAGGCCACGCGCGCCAACGGCCTGGTGCACGTCCTGGATGAACTGCTCACCTCGAATACCGACAACGAGTTCCGCAAGATCGCCGTGCCCGACGACTTGGCCGGTGTCCCGTTCGCCGAGGCGCTGGTCCGCCACAAACAACGGCGGGACGAAATCATCCTGGCGATCGAATCGACAACCGCACCCGGACTGCCGGACCTCGACTCGGCCCGGCGCTACTACCTCGTGAACCCGCCCGCCACCTGGCCGCTGCGCGCCGAAGACCGGCTGTTCGTCATCACCCGCGACCAAAGCGGCACGGAGGTGGCGGGTTGATGAGGGACCGAAACGCGCGGAAGATGGAGAGTGGAGGCTGGCAGACGGCGGTTCCCTGGAGCGGGCAATGGACGTCGATAAGTGTGCGGTCCTCGAGAAGGCGGAGATGCCGGATCCGAACGCCTACACGCTGGAGATCGACCACTTCTCAGAGTGCATCCTTCGCGGCCAGGCGCCGCTGCGCACGCTCGTCGCCATCCGCACCACCGCCACCGTGCTCGACGCCCTGGCCCGCAGTGCCCGCGAAGGACTGTCGGTGGGGGTGGCGTAGAGCGCTGCCGAACGCGGCACTCAATCGACGGCACTTGGCGCCAGGACGCTAAGAATCTTGCGGTGGAACGGACTGAGGACGTCGCTGTGCAAAGTAGTCCCTCCAAAGCGTCCGCACGGCATCGGGCAACTCCAAGGCGGGGAGACAACGTCGGACCCCATCGAGGTCCAGCGTGGCGACGTCGGCCATCGTGCCGTGCGTCAGGACCTGCTGGAGCCACCAGAGTCTCTGCTTCGGGTCATCCAGGTTGACCTGCATCGGTCCCTTGGCAGACCAGTAGAGGTGTTTGGCAACCGTGTGCATGTGACTACTCTATTGTACGACGTCGCGTCCGTCAACCTTCGCCGCCTTTGCCACCATTACGCAGCCGGGACCAGGGCTGTTTCAAGATTCGTGACTGTCGCGTGCGGTGAGTACCCCCGGCGTGTCCCACGCCGGGGGGGGACGGCCTGAGGACAGGCCGCCCCTACTTGGTGCGCGCGGAGGCGTGGCCTTCCGAGACGCGGCGCCAGATCTTGAAACAGCCCTGAGCCGGGACCGGTGGCCCTTGACAATCCGTGCCGACGTCCGTATTCTTGGTATCGGCCCCTGGCCTGACGTGCTCACGAACGGCGGCGCGGCCTGGCACAACCACGAGTCGGCATGGATGACAGCGCACAACTGAACGCACCAGAGGCGGACACCCCGGCTACGCGGGGTCTGTCCCGGCGCGAGTGGCTGTTGCTGGCGCTGATCCTGGTGAGTACGTTGGTGTGGCGCATGCCGTTCGGCTGGGAGCGGAACGAGCTGCTGGCCAGTCCCGACCCGCTGTACCAGCTCCAGCGCGTCGTGCGCTGCATGCAGGAGTACCCGCGCGTCGCGGCGTTCGACGCGTACTCGCACTTCGGCTCGGGCGATCGCCTGTACTGGCCGGCACTGCCTGCGTTCGCCGGCGCGACCCTGGCGAAACTCGCCGGGCTGTCCGCCAACATTGAAAGTTTGGCCCGAGTTTTCTCCTGGGCGCCGCCGCTGGCGGGAGTCCTGGCGCTGTGGCTCCTGGCCCGCATCGGCATGGCGCTGCCCATTCCGCGCGCCGCGCCCTGGGCGGGCCTCGCCCTGGCGGGAATCTGCGGCAATGGGTTTTCGCTGTTCCGCTACGGCGCGTTGGATCACCATGCGGCTACGGCGGTGGCCGTGCTGCTGATGATCTGGGCGCTGTTCGAAGCGCGACTGTGGGCCTGGGCCACTGGACTGTTCCTGCTCCTGGCCCTGACTCCGGAAGGGCATCTGTTCGGCACACTCCTGCTCGGTCTGGCGTTCCTGTCGGCCTGCGTGTTTGCCGGTGAACCCAGAGAGACGCTTCGCGAGCCCTCGACGGCCTGGCGCTGGTACCTGATGCCAACCGGTGTGTGCCTGGCCGCCTGGGGCATGCAGTGGCTGCTGGAGTCGCCGCCGCTGCCGCTGCACACCTTGGATTGGATGCACCTCTCGGCGTTCCACGTTGTCTGGTTCTTGAGCCTCGGTTTGGGGTTCCTGGCCGCGTCGCGCCTGCCGGTCCCCGAGGCGCCACCCGGGCGGCGGGTGGCGTGGCGGCAGTTGGCGGCAGGGGTCCTGGTGGCGGCTCTGCTCGGCAGCCTGGTCCTGGCCGGGACCGGACAACTGCGCCCGATTCTCGACCGGTTCCTGGCTGCCGGTCGACTGGCGGTTTCTGAGGAGGTCTCGCCGGTGGGAGCGTCCTGGAGCGGCATCTTGCCCTGGACTCGGCTGCTGGTCTACACGGCCGTCTATGCGATCGTCATCGCCGTGATGGGGTACCGTCGCGGCGCGAGCCGGCGGCTCTGCCAGGCGTGGGGGATTGCCGCCATTCTGCTGGCTTTCGGGTTGCGCGAGTACCGGTACCTGCAGGTGCTCTCGCCGTTCCTGACCTTCATGGTTGCCGTGGCGGCCGCGGACCTCGTCGTCTGGCTGCAGGCACGGCCGTGGTTCGCCGGGCCTCGCCGGGCGTGGATCCCGGTCGTGGCGGTCACCGCGCTCGTCCTGGCCGCGGCGCTGCATTTCAGCCTCGGCCTGCGGCGTAGCAGCAACGAGCGCTCGGCCTACAGCCTGACGCTGGCGCGCGAAGTCTGCGCCTGGTTCCCCGCCAACACGCCCGACCCCGGGCCGCGGGACGGCACCCCTGTGTACGGCGTGTTCTGCCCCTGGCCCATGGGGCATCACATCAACGTGCTCGGGTCGCGGCCGGCGGTGGTCGACCCGCTGAACGTCGGCGTCGAACCCGTGCTGCGCGCCGTCTGGCATGCGGAGTCCGCAACGGCGATGGTGGAGGCGCTGGCGACGACCAAGGCGCGGTACCTGGTGGTGAGTACGCCGGCCCGGACGATTCTGAATCTGCCGCTCGGCGATACGCCGCCGCTGGTCACCGGTGACGCAAGCCTGCCTCCCGGGACACCGCTGTACCTGCCGGGGATGAACCGGTTCGCCGCGTTCCGGCTGTACCGGTCCTGGGGGCTTGCCGAAGAGTTCGCCGGCGTCTTCCGGCCGCGTTTCTACTCGCAGAAGCGCTACGGCCTGGTCGCCGGCGACGGCAAGGGCCAGGCCAGCGTGCACCTGGTCCCGGAAGTCCAGGTGTTCGAACTCGTCCCGGGCGCGGTCCTGGTCTTCGCGGACGGCCCCGCCAACGGTCGTGTCACCGTGACCTGCCCCATGGCCTGGAGCGGCGAGCAGTGGCCGTTCCGGCGCGAGGCGACTCTGGACACGGCCGGCCGCGGCCGCCTGCGGGTCGCGCTGCCGGCGCCGTGGCAGGAGAGCACGTTCGCGGTCTCGGCCCCGTACCGCATCGAGGCCGGGGCATGCGTCCGCGAGCTCTGCGTGCCGCCCAGCGCCATCCATGCCGGCCACGAACTGCGTGTGAGCCTGAAGTGAGAGGCGGCCGCGAGAAGGAGAGGGTTCAGGTTTCAGTGTTCAGCGGCCCCCGGGCGGATTTCCCTCCGGGGTTTTTCGCTGCACCCGAGAAACCGGAACCCGATGCCGCTCGGGATCTTCGAGGTCATCGAGATCATCGACGCCCTGAAAACCGAAACCTCTCCCCTGACGCAGAGTTCTTTACGAGGCTCAGTATTCCATGCCATCCAGCTACTTTGACGACATTACGTTCATCAAGGGCGGGGTCATCCCCGAATGCCGCGCGGTCATCGACAACAGCTTTCGCGACATGTTCAACCTGCAGTTCATGCTGAGCGGCGCCATGCACTTCGGGATCGACGGCGGGCCGCGCACGATCCTTGAGCGGCCGGCGGTGTTCTGGCACCACCCGCGGCACGCGTACCAGTACGGTCCGGCACACGGTCGGCACTGGCACCACCACTGGGTGACCTTCCGCGGCCCGCGCGCGCAGCGACTCATGGAGCAGGGCTTCATGCCGCAGTCGGCGGCCGGGTATCTGTACGTGCACCGTGCCCGCGAGTACGCCGAGACGTTCGCGCGGCTGGTCGCACTCGTGCTCGCGCGCGATCCACGGCAGCATGGCGAAGCAGTGCTGCTACTCGAACAACTCCTCTGGATGGTGGAAACCGTCGGCGGCGAGGAGGCGATGGAATCACCCTATTACGACGGGATTGCGGACCTCGCAGCGGCGATGCACGCCGCGCCGTGCCGGGAGTACGACTTCGCCGCCGCGGCCCGGAAACTGAACCTGTCCTACAGCCACTTCCGACGCCTGTTCCGGCAACTGCAGCAGCGGTCGCCGCACGACTTCCTTCTGCATGCGCGCATGGCCCGGGCCGCGCACGAGCTCGAGGACCCGGCGCGGCAGGTCAAGGATGTCGCGGCTGCGTGCGGCTACCCGGACCCGGCGCGGTTTTCAAAACTGTTCCGGAAGAAGATCGGCCTCTCACCGCAGCTCTACCGCATGGCCGTGTTCCGGAACGCGGGCGGAGAGAACAACCACGCAACACGCGAAAGGCGCGAAAACGCCCCGGAATAGGGCATTGCTATCAAGCTAACGCCGGTGGCTTGCGTGTACCGCAAAGTAGCAGCATGGCTCCAGCCTTGCTGTGTCCACCGCGATCCGCGCCGGGGTTCTCTCCCGGCGCGGAAGACTGCAAGGCTGGAGCCTTGCCCTGCTTCCTCAGAGCGTCGCTCCACGGTACCGGACAGACGCCGGCATCGTTGGCTTGAGCCGCGCCTCAGAGTTCCCCGAGCTTCTGCCAGTACTCGAACTCGTGCTGCCAGATCCGCTTGTTCATGGCGACGAGCTGCTTGAAATACTCGCGCATCTGCTGGTGGACGGCCTGCTGTTCGGGGTAGACGTGCTGGGTCCGGATCGCATCGACCAGTGCTTTGCCGAGCGTCACGGCGTCCTTTTCCGCCGCCTCCATGGCGCCGGGAATGGCCGGCGACGCGCCCACCGCCCCCACAGTGCTGGCGCCAAACGCCTGAAACAGCCCATTCAGGTAGTCGTTCACCTCGTGCGACGCGGGGCCGCCGGCGGTCGCCACCGAAACGCCGTACTTGCCGGCCAGCAACTGGCAGTGGATCGTGTCGGCCATGCGGTCGAACATCGTCTTCATCTGAGCCGTGACACTGCGGAAGTAGTTCGGTGAAGCGAAAATCAGGCCGTCGCTGGCCAGGATCCGGGCGTACAGGGCCGCGAAATCATCCTTGTGGAAACACCGCCCCGTCGCATAGCAACCGCCACAGCCGATGCAGTAGTTGATCTTGAGCTTGCACAGATCAACCTCGTCGACGTCGGCGCCGTGGTCACGCGCGCCCTTGATCACGGCGCGCAGCAACTGCAGGGTCCGACTCTTGTCGCCGCGGGGACTGGCATGGATCGCGAGAATCTTCATCATGCACCTCCGGGTTGGGAACGGGTTTGAGGTTTCAGTGTTCAGGCCTGTGGCGCGGGACCTCCGGGACCGCAGCAGAGTGCTCTCGGGCCGTCCCGGTCCGAGACCCTCGGCCGGGATCCGCCACGGCGGGCAAGCCCGGCCGGCGCACTCCGCTTCGGCGCGGGACGCGCCGAACCCCTAGCCCTCCGGGGTCGCTGATCCGAAACCTGAAACCTCCCGCTGCCGGCCGCCGACACGTCACTCCACTTCTGTGGTCACCGCGCTCAATATGTCTCGTTCCCGCCGCTGAAGCAACCGGCCGAGTGGGCGTAGCACCAGGGCGTAGGTGAGAACGCAGACGCCGGCCAGTGCCACAGAGGCAATCAGGTTGACGGGCACACCGGGCAGCCACTCCATTCGACTGCAGAGCATCCCCAGCGCCGGCGGCACGAAGATCGGCGCCGCGAACAAGGGGCCGAACACTGCGGCCACGATCAGCACGATCCGGGGAATCGTTTCCATCTTGGTGGGTTTCAGGGAGCCGGGCGCGAAGCGGTAGGGCACCAGAATTGACGTTAGGTTCCCCAGAGTCATGAACACGGCGATAATGGCGGCAATCTGGAAACAGGCAGCGACCACGGCGCCCGGTGGCAGGCGAAAGATACCCGTCGCGACCGCCAGGAACAGCAGGTTGAAGCCGAAGCAGAACGGCAGAGCGGCCAGGTTCTTCCCGAGCAGGATCAGATGCCGTTCGACGGGCAGCAGCACGTAGGAGCGGAACCCGTCGCGGTCGAAGCCGAACTGGTTGATCAGCAACCCCCACGCGCCGAACACGACGGCCGCGGCCACCGCGCCTGTAGCCATGAACGGTTTCAGCTCCTGGCCACTGGCGGTCGTCGGACGGTCGTGGCGGGACAGCAGCAGGACCATAATGAACGGCATGACCAGATTCATGATCAGTGCCATCTTCACTTCCGGTGCGCGCGTGAGCGAACGGAAGCAGGCCAGCGCGCCCGCCGCGACCTCGTCAGGGACGCCCGGCAACCGCCATTCGACCAGGCGCGTCCGGCTTCGGGGCGCAGCGGCCGGGCCGGCCCGGGCGACCGCGACCGCGCCGGCGGCGCGGCCGGGCTTCGCGTCCGACACGCCTTGGTAGAAGCGCAGCGTGGAGCGGTAGGCGCGGTGCAGCCCCAGCCAGCCGATCAGGAACCCGCCCAGGCTGCCCCAGGCTGCCGGCCAGTACCGCCCTTCGCCCAACGCCACAGCGCCGTACGGCAGCCACAGCGGCGGCAGCGTTCCGTGCGCGACGGCGAAAATCGCGGCCCGACGGATCGATCCGGACATTCCCGCTGCTCCAGCCTCTCGTCCGGGCACCCCGTGCCCGGGGGACGGCAAGGTGAACTGGACGATGAGGTTGGGGATCTGACATCCGAGGACGAGCAGCACGGTCATTGTGGCAATGACCACGCGGCGCCGTCGCTCGTTGCGCATCAGCGCGACCAGCCAGCCGCGCAGACAGTAGACCCACGCCGTGATCATGAACACGAACGAGAGCACCAGGGGGAACAGCAGCAGCATGGCCGGCCCGCAGCTCCGCACCAGGCCGCCGGCCAGGCCGATCATGGCCGGCACGACCAGGACCACGCTAAGACTGAAGATCGACACCAGGTAGTTCAGCACGAACACGTCGCGCAGGTCGACGGGCAGGTGCAGGAGCCGCCCGATGTCGATGGTTTCGGAGCGCTGAACCTCGCTCAGCAAACCGACAAACCAGAAGAACAGGAAGGCGCCGGCCAGTAAGTAAAACCCTTTCAGCACGGTTGAGGCGCTGTCCAGGTGGAGATGGGGCACCAGGTATCCCACAAGAATCCCGCCGACACAGCCACCCAGCGCCAGAACGACGGCTCCGACCAGAGCAATGACCGTCAGCACGACGCCCAGCCTGCCGCCAAGGCTGCGCCGCGACTGGTTCGCCATCAGGCGCCAGCGCAGCCAGAGCAGATTCTTGAACAGCTCCCCGTTCACGACTCACTCTCCAGCCAGCTCAGTTCCTGGCGCTCGACCGGGTCGCCGCCCACGACGGCCAGGAACCGGTCCTCCAGGGTCGCTCCGCCCTGCCGGATCTCCGCCATCGAGCCCTGAAAGACAAGCTTGCCCTTGGCGACGATGCCAACATCCGTGCACAGCTTCTCAACGATCTCTAAGATATGCGACGTCAGGAACACCGTAGCCCCGCGCGCCACGCAGCGCGTCAGCGTGTCGCGCAGGACGCGGGATGCGACCGGGTCCACGCCCTCGAACGGCTCGTCGAGGAACAACACCTCGGGATTGGGCAGCAGCGCCGCGGCCAGCGCCAGTTTCTTCTTCATGCCGTGCGAGAACTCGACGGTCAGCTTCTTCTCTTCGTTCTCCAGGTCCATCACGGCCAGGAGTTCCTGAGACCGCTCGCGCACCGTCTCGAGCGGCATCCCGTACATGCGGCCGATGAACGTCAGGTATTCGCGTGCCGTGAGGTTGTCGAATAACGCCAGGTTCTCGGGCACCACCCCGACGCGGCGTTTGGCGGCCAGGGCCTGCCGCGGGTCCGCCAGGTTCTCGTCCAGGATCCGCATCGTGCCGCTCGATGGCGCCAGGAGGCCGGTCAGCATCTTGAGCGTCGTCGACTTGCCCGCGCCGTTCGGGCCGAGGAAACCGTAGAACTTCCCGGTCTCGATCTGCAGGTCAAGGTGGTCCACGGCGCAAAGGTTCCCGAACCAGCGCGTCAGGTCCTGCGTTTCGATGGCAAGCATCATGGTTCACCAAATCCTTGGCGGCACTCAAGGCGCCGCCGGTCCTTTCTTTCCGACCCGTGCGATAAGCGGAGCGAGGGCGAGTGGGTCGCGGTGCCAGCCCAGGCTGACCCCGCGTTCCGACAGTAATGCGGGCGCCCCCCCGCCCGCCATCCCAGCCTTCTGCTACGTGCGTGCCGAGAAGCGGGCGGGGGCCGCCCGCGGTACTGTCAGAGGGTGACGTGGCCTGATCCGCTTATTGCGCCGGCTCTTTCTTCTCGCTCATGAAACCTTTCATCATCTGGATGCCGAGCTTCTGCATCTGGATCTGCTGCGCCTGGAATGCCTTCAGCTCTGCCTGCTGCGGGACGGACAGGGTCGCGGCAGAGCGCTCGTAGACACGCTTGTTCAGTTCCTCCTGCTTCAGGAGCTGCTGGTTGAGCATCTCGTCGGACGGCATCCCGTTCAACCACTCGGCCTGCTGCTCTTTCATGGACGCGACATTGGACTTCTGCCGCTCCTCGACCATGAGCGTGATGAGTTCCTCCTGCTGGGCTTCATCCAGCGGCATGGCTTTTTCGGCAAGCAGCTGATTGAGCTGGCTCAGTTGCATGCGCTCGCCCACCGTCGCTTCGTAGTCCTTGTACACCTTGTACTGCTCCTCGCCCAGCAGTTCCTTCACGGCACTCTCCGACTGCTGCTGCGCCTCGAGCATGGCCGTCATCCGGTCCTGCTTGTCCCCGGCCTGCAGCATGGTCATGCCGGCCATCTGCCGGTCGACCAGGATGTCCTTGAACTGGTCCAGTTCCTCCGGAGTCAGGTTGAGCTTCTTGAACAGGTTGCCGTACAGCATGCTGAGTACGACTTTCTGCTGTGCCTGCATCGCCTCGCGCATTTCCGGCTTCTCCATCATCTTGGCGAAATGCCCGAGGAAGTCCGGGGCCTTGTCGCCCGGCGGCGTGTCTTTGGCGGCTGTCGCCGTCTCCGGCTTCGCCGCGGTTGTCGGTTCCGCGGCCTTGGCCGCCACCTTCGCAGCCGCCTGGGCGGCCTCGGCCGCCTCGCGCGCGGCCGCGCGCTCCTTCAGCGACGTGACCTCTGCGGCCAGGCCGCGGGCTTCTGACGTCGCCGCCTCTTGCTGCTGCTTCTGCTCCGCGACAGCCTCAACCAGGCACTGGGTCATCATTCGCAGTTGGTTATTCTCCCTCCAGAGCTGGAGCGAAACGCCGGCCAGCACCGCACAGCACACCGCCAGAGCAATCGTGATCGATTTATGCATGGTTCTCTCCTCTCCCACTCCTCATCCGGTTCAAGTCCAGTCATCGAGACGGCTGCCTCACGGTCCTCAGTTCGACCACAGACACGTCCGTCCCGATGAGGCTTAGCATACTGCACTCCTACGCCGAATCATATGGCGTGCCTTGCTTCCCTCAATCTGGGTCCAAACTCGAACGGTGCCCATTACAAATCCCGGCCGCGTTTGGAACCCATCGATGGCGACGTCGGTGCGGTCCCAACGCATCGGGATGTGCCCGTTCTGCGTCATGACCGACCCCGGCGTCATCGCGGCGGTCAATGGCCTACATACCCGCCGTCGCGTCGGCCCCTGGCACAGGAGCCGGGCGGGGTGCGGGAAGAGGCACGCGGATGAACTTCAGGACACGGAGCCAGCGCTTGTCCGCGTCCCGTTCGTACCCGAACAGCGGCGTCACGGTAACGGTGCGTTTCCCCTCGCGGCGGTCCGGTGCCCCGGGTGCCACGGCCAGCCTGCCAAGAGCTATCAGCAGGGTAATTCGGCATACCGGCGACATAGGTTTCCTCCAATCTGAAGTTGGCGCGACTCGCGGCGGGGGACCATGGACGATGGACCATCGATTCCCCAACCTCCTCCCCACCGGCTTCACTCCCCCACTCACATACCCCCATACCCACCCACATTCCCGCCCCCGCCTGTCGCCTCTCGCCTCCCGCCTCCCGCCTACTTCGGCACCAGCCACGTTCTGGCAATGCGGTCGGCCAGGCCGCGGCCTGGTAGTAGCAGGGACGCCGTCACCAGCGCCATGAGGACGGCGAGCATGAGTACCGCGGCCCAGTTGGGGCTGAGGGTGCGCGTTGCCTGGAATCCGGCGATGTATAGCAGTACCCATGGCGTCCAGACGACCATGGCGCGGCAGAAGACCTGCCATCGCGAGGCCCGCGAGCCGTCGCGCCGCACCACCGCCAGTCCGAGCAGATGCAGCAGTGCACCGCCGCGGAACAGCAGCGCGCCGAGCAGTGCCGGAATGGCCACGGTCAGGACGCTGAAGGCCCCGAATGTCACGACCAGAACGGCAGGGAGGAGAGATCGGAGTTTTGCGAGCGAGGCATCCTCGCTGGTGTCGCCGGTCGGGCCAGATGCCGAGGCCTCCGCCTCCGGCACGTCCGGCAGCCCAAACTCCCGGTTGACCTCCTTTGCTGCGGCCGCCAGTTCCTGGGTCGAAACGATGGGGTGCTTGAGCAGGGCCGCCTCCGCCAACTGCCAGTTCGCGGGGGAGATGAGGACTTGGCCCCAAATGCCCTTTCTGCTGGCCGGATCGGTGATCGTTGACTTGAAGCGGCCGGCGATGTAGACCTCAAGTGCTTCAGTAAGGTGTTCCTTTTTCTCGGGGGCGCACACCGGTGCATTTTTCCGCACGCTGACCTTGGTCTTGGGGCCGGCGGGCTTGGCTTCGGAGCCGCCGCGACCGATCGTGGTGGTGAGGGCCACATCCCACCGGTTCTCGGGGAGTGCGGCCAAGAGGTCCAGGCCGTGGCTCAACTCAGGGAGGGTACTGTCCGAGGCCCCGAAGTAGACCACCATGGCAAGTCCAAAGGCCGCGAAGGCACAGAACACCAGCGGCATCACGGAGCACCCGCCTACGAGCGCCAGACGGTGCAGTCGCGTAACGGTCGCACGTCGGCCGAGCAGACCCTGGAGTTGATGGATGGGCAGTTCCAGGCTCGTCGCGTCCGGCAGTGCGTGGAGGAACTCGCGGGCGTGCAGGGGCAGCGGCACGGCAGCGTTCGCCACCTGCGCCTGCGGCACGGTCACGGGCTGCCCCTCGAGCGCGGCCACAGCAACCTGGTGCAGGAACCGAGCGTGCGCCGGGTCGGCACTGGCGTCCACGGCCGGATCGGGCGTCGCGGGGCAAGAGACGCCGGGCGTCACGAAGTCGAGCAACTTGGCGCGGCCGTCGGCCGTGATCCAGAGCCGGTCGAGGGTCAGAACCGCCGGCAATGTGCCGTCCTTCGTCGCAGCCCGGAGTTCTCCGGCCAGGTCCAGGAGCCAGAATCGCACGCGCGTCCAGTCCTGCCGGGCTGCGATCACGTTCAGGAACGCGTTGCCGGCGGGCGCTTCATAGGCGTCCCAGCACTCGGTGTCCGAGCGGCGCCCGGTCAGCCAGCGCAGCCGGCCCGGGCGCGTCAGTTCGCAGAGACTCGGCGCCACGGGCGGCGACCCGGTCGGCAGTTTCCGGATCCACACCTTGCGGAGCAGGACCGGGTCGTAGCCCAGCAGCATTTCCTCGGCGTCGGTCTGCCGTAGTGTTTCCAGAACTTGGTACGGTCCGATGCGCGCCGCGCTCTCGGCCGGGGTCTGCGACTGCTCCGCCTCGGGCAACGCCGGGCGGGCATAGTAAGCGGCTCTCTCGATCACCCGTGTGCCACTGGCGAGGTCGTGCCAGCCGGCGAACCCATTGCGGCGCCGCGCGCTGCTGAAGAGCAGCGCCAGGATGAGCCAGGCTGAATACCCCAGCGCCAGGATGGGCAGCAGCCGCATCGTGACCTCGCCATTCGGGCCGAACAACGTTTCACCGTGCTGGAGCAGCCACAGCATTGCGAGATAGCCGGGGAGTGACGGTACCCCCTCGAAGATCAGGGCTCGCAACCCGGCCCGAAGCAGCCCGGGTGCGTTCCGCGCTGCGTCGGCCACGCGAAGTCCGCAGAGCGCCTTGCCGGCCGAAGCGCCCCAGAGTCCTTCACACACGCCGTAATACGACACGGCCAGCAGGAGGCCCAGCAGCCCCAGTTGCACGTCTTGCCATTGTGGTTCCTGTCCCTCGCGACCGCGCGACAGGACGGCCTGCCAGCCGCCGAAGACGACCCAAGAGAGGGGAAAGGCCGCCGCACCCAGGACGAGCCGATCGACGATACCCGCCACGCAGCGGCGGCCGAGGGTCGCCGGGGTCGGTGCGGCCGAGGCGTACGGCAGCAGGGCCTGGCGCAGTTCTGCATAGCTCGCGAAGCGCTCGTCCGGCCGCTTCTCCAGGCAGCGCAACACGATGCGGCAAACCCCGGCGGGCAGGTCAGGGCGGTGCAGTGTCGGCGAGTCCGGCTTGCGTTCGAGCACGGCGGCGAGCAGTTGCGGCAAGCTCTTGCCCTGGAATGGCATGTGCCCTGTCAACAGGTAGTAGAGCGTCACCCCGACCGCGTAGAGGTCCGAGCGCGCCGTCAGCTCGTCGCCGCGTACCTGCTCGGGGGAGCAGAACGCCGGGGTACCGAGAAACGCGCCAGCCGCGGTCACTATCGAGTCCCAGCGCGCGACCGAGGAGACGGACAATCCGTAATCCCCCACTTTGACCGTTCCGTCACGATCCACGAAACAGTTCGAAGGCTTGATGTCGCGGTGCAGGATGCCGATGGCCTGGGCCGCTTCGAGACCGGCAATGATCTGCACGGCCACGTCCACCGCTTCGCCGACCGGCAGCGGGCCCTTGGCCGCGGCGCGGTCCTGCAACGTGCCGCCGGTCATCAGTTCCATGGCGATCACGGGCGTGTCGCCGATCTCTTCGGTGGCGAACACGTACACGCTGTTCGGGTGGTTGATCGACGCCGCCAGCCGGCCCTCGCGCAGGAAGCGCCGGCGCGTCTCGTTCGAGTCCAGTGCCGCGGTGAGGATCTTCAGCGCCAGACGCCGGCCGCTCTGCAGGTCTTCCGCTTCGTAGCTCGCGCCCATGCCGCCCTTGCCCAGGAAGCGGACGATCCGGTAGTGCCCGAACACCTCGCCGGGCAGCGGCAACCTGGATGCCGCGGGCGGCACGGCGTCCGGAGCCGACGTTGCCGTCACGTCCGGATTGGGCGCCGAACCGCTGCCCAGTCCCGCCTGCAGCAGACAACGCGGGCAGCGATCGGGCGTGACACCGGTGGGCAGGTCCGTACCGCACTTCGGGCAGCGGCTGGCGTTTGAGGTGGTGTTCTGGTCAGCGCTCATCTTGACTCTCTCCTGGCTGCGGACATCCGTCGCGCGATGCGTGCTCTCTACAGCCAGAACTCAGGAAAAACCGGGCCAGGTTACAGGCGCCGACAGAAAGATAGTGCGTCATGCGGCCGGGGCGCGGCGAATCACGGGGATTCCGCGCACTGCGACAGCGAAAGACCTCTGTCCGTCATGCGCCTTTCACGCATTCCGAATCCGCGGTGCCGGGTCACGCACTGAACGTCGCGAACAGGTGCCGGAGTTCCTCGTCGACATCTTCCGGGCTCGATACCGTTTGTGCGATCTCCGCACGCAGCAACTCGCGGTAGCGCGAACGCAGCCGGTGCGCCGCCACTTTCACGGCGCCCTCCGTCATTCCCAGTTGCGCCGCGGTTTCCGCGTACGACGGCGCTGCCGAACTTTGCGCAATGCAGCCTCGCAGCAGGCCGAACAGTTCCTTCTTCCCGGCGGCGGCATAGTCCTGTTCGAGCTGCGCCAGGACGCGCTCGAGCAGCGTCATCGCCCACTGCCGGTCGAAGAGCACATCGGCGCTCTCGCCGTGCGCCGGCTCCAGGCCGTAGCGCGACTCGGCCAGGCACTCGTCGATGGAGATTACCGGCGCGCCGCCGCCGCGCTTCTGTGCCCGCTCGCGGTGCCACTCGTTGATCAGAAACCGCTTCAGGGTCACGAGCAGGAACGCGCGGAACCTGCCCTTTTCCGGCTTGGCGGCCGAGAAGAACCGTTTTGTCACCAGTCCGGCGAAGAAGTCCTGGGCGAGGTCCTTGGCCGCATCGACGCCGTGACCCTGGCGCCGGATGTAGGCGTAGAGCGGATACCAGTACGCCTGGCAGAGTTCGGCCAGGGCGGCCTGCGCCGCCGGCGACTCGCTGCGCCCGGCGCGCAGCACCACACTCCAGTGCGTGGTGGTGAACGCGCCACCGCCCGCGCTGCGCGACGAATCGTGCTGGTCAGAATCGGACATGGCCTCTCCCGATAACCGCCCGTCTCTCCCTCACCCGCGCGCGACGTGTGCCTCGACCTTCTCAACCTCGATGAGCGTGCCGCGGCCACCGCACTTGTGCGGACCGCGCTGCACCACGCGCAGCGACACTTCGTTCAGACCGTACCGGAACAGCGCCGGTTGCGGCGAGTACTGCAGCCGCAGCAGCTTCCGGGTCGGGTCGGGCACGTAGGCGGTCCGTCCGCCGGCGGTCGGTTGCGGTCGGTCGGAATAGATCTGCCCGTCGATCCACTCAGGATCGCGCTGGACGCACTCCAGGACGTGACCGTTCAGCCGCACCTCGACGGTGTCGGTCAGGAAGGCACTCCACAGCACCACACTCAGCGACATGTCACGCGGCGGTGGCCCCGCTGCCAGGTCCTCGTACACGAACAGCGGCAGCGTTGCGGGAGCGCCGTGATTCGCCAGCGCGCACGGCAGCGGCCGGTCGTCGTTGCGGTTGAAATACCCGTCCGCCCACGGATAGCCACCGCGGCGTTCCATGGCAAAGACCGCGTCCTTGCCGCACACTGTTTCCGGAGCGCCGACCTCGAGAATCGCCTGTGTGTACTGGCCGGGGTTGACCCAGTCCGGCAGGCCCAGGTCCGCATGCGCGGCGGCTGAGGCGCACGGCCAGTTGAAAGTCGCCACGCTGTCCGCGCCCTGCGCCCACCAGTTGCCGTAGACGCCGCGCAGGTACTCGATGGGCGCGTCGTAGTAACCGTCCGTGGTGTGGTGCCGGTCGAAGATGGGGCAGATTTTGACCGGCGTGCCCTGAGTGAGTTGGCGGAAGCTCGCGACGTCCACCGTCGTGGTGCGGCTCCCGAGCACGAGGATGTCGACCAACCCCTCCTCGACCCAGCGCGCGACGTCGAAGCCGTCGATGCGGCAGCCGCCGAGGTTCTCAGGCACCTTGGCGGCCAGGAGGATTGGTCGGCCCTTGACGCGGGCCGCGTCGAGGAGCATCTCGCGGACCTCGCGCACGAACGCGGTAGCGTGGTGGCGTAGCCGCCACTGTCGCCCGATCGGCAGGCACGGAATGTGTCGCGCAAAGTCGAGACTGAACCCGTCAAACTCGTAACGTTCCGCCAGTTCGCGGAGCACGTTCACCTTGTGCCGGCGCAGCCCGGGCGCGGCCAGGTTCCACAGCCCGAGCCACCACCAGCACGGCACCACCCAGTCCGGGTGCGCCGCCTTCACCGGGTTGTGCCGGCGCGGGTCGGTGTGGCCGCACCGCTCCGTCCACGGCTGCGGCATGTCGACCTCGCTGAGCCGCGCGTTCCAGAACGTCTCGAGCCCGCGGGCACGGCAGCCTTTGACCAGTTCGCCCACCCAGTCGATGCCCTGCGCCGCGTACTTGTCGAGCGGCGGGAACTGGATGCGCGGCAAGACGCGGCTGTCGTAGATGGCGTACGTGTCCTCGGACAGCCCGACGTCCCACCAGATGCTGTCGATCTGGGTCCCGGGCGTGTCCGCATGGTTGAACGCGAACCGCAGCCACGCGTCGATGTCCGTGTCAAGCAGCCGCAGCACGTCCATCGCGTCCATCTGGTCCACAATCCGGCGCCGGCGGTTCACCGCGGCAAGGTGTTCGGGAGTGAGTTGCATGGGGCCGCGCAGCGCCTCGGCCTGGGGCTGGATGTGAGGCATCGTCTGGGTCTCCCGTCCTGTATTGTGCCCTTGACAGGTCACGACACATCGTCGTTGTTCTTACTTGGTTGGCAGCTGCACTGCCGGGCCGGGCGCTGGCAGAACGCAAGCACCACCGAGGCGGAGCGGCGCGACCCTGCCGTCTCAGCAAGACACATCGCGTCGAGACCTCTTCCTTGGATCCAAATGGTTGGGGACCTTTTCACAGGCCAAATATGCGTCTGCCGCGCTGCAACGCAAGACTTGGGACGGCGGGTGCGCTATTCGTCCATTGCGTATGCATAGCGCCAAGGAAAACGCCGACCAGGGACTGGCCGGCGTACTGACTCCGGGCCATCTGGATCTCGTTAATGACCACAACCTGTTCTGCGGTCTGTTGATGCACCCGTTCGCGCAACCGTTCAGGGCATGCCGAATCCTGTGTAGCGCGTCCGGGAACCGGTCCAGACAGCAGGTCGACTTGCCCGTTCCACGCGGCCCGAACAGGAAGAAGCGCCCGGCCGGTTCAGCGAAAAGTCGCGGCCTGTGCGGGTAGATTCGGGCTTGCCGGCAGAGGTCCTCCCGCGGACAGGCATCGGAAACGGCGCCGCTCGTAGTGGTGTCGCAGTCCCGGCGGTAGTCCGCCGGGCAAGACACCATCCGCGCGCCACGCCGGCACAACACGCCCGGCTTCGTTCAGAAACTTCGCCGTGACACGCCAGATGGGCTCTTGGCGCTCCACTGTGTTCCGCGCACTGCGAGCCCACTACGAACGGGCGTTTCCTGCCGTCTACGGCGGGGCCTTCTCTCTCTCTCAGGATTTCCCCGCACAGGTCGAAACATCGCGACCGTATTCTCATTTTGAGACTCATTGTGGGATCAGTAGTCTCGCAATGACATGGAATGCACTGCCAAACAGGACCGACGTCAAGCCGGCGGGGACTCGACGACTCGACGTCCCGAGGCTGGCGGAGCTCTGTGCGCCGGGGTAGATTGGTGAACACGAGCGGTCATGTTCGCGCGCGGATGCAATACCATGTTGACGGACAAGCGAATCCTGATCACCGGCGGCGCGGGATTCCTGGCCACTAGCCTGACGGCACAGCTGAAGGATCGGGCGGTGCACCTGGTCAGAGTGGATCGGCCCGGAACGCCCTTTCCCGTGCTGCCCGGCCCGGCCAGCATCTCCGACGTTGAGGCCGACATCACGGCCCCGGACGCCTGGGACCGGTTGCTGGACGGCGTTGACGTCGTATTCCACCTGGCGGCGCAGACGAGCGTCTACGTCGCGGACGAACAGCCCCGCGCGGACCTGGACATCAACGTCCTGCCGGTCCTGAATCTGATCGAGACGTGCCGGCGGCGCGGCTGGCAGCCGGCGGTGATCATGGCCGGGACGGTGACGCAGTGCGGCCTGGCGCCGCGCCTGCCGGTGGATGAATCGTGCGCGGACCGCCCGATCACCGTCTACGACCTGCACAAGCTGATGGCGGAGAGTTATCTCAGGCAGTTCGCGGCCAAGTCCGTGGTCTGTGGCTGTTGCCTGCGCATGGCCAATCTGTACGGGCCGGGGCCGAAGAGCAGCCGTGCGGACCGCGGGGTCCTGAACCTGATGGTCCGCAAGGCGCTTGCGGGCGAACCCCTGACCGTGTACGGCGACGGAATGCATCTGCGGGACTATCTTTACGTGGATGACGCGGCGAGCGCGTTCGTGGCGGCCGCGGAGCACCGGGAGCGCCTCAGCGGGCAATACTTCGTGATCGGGACGGGAACCGGGCACACGATCAGGGATGCCTTCGGGTTGGTCGCCGAACGCGTCGCGGCCAGGACCGGCCGCCGCGCCGCGGTGCAGCACGTCACGCCGCCGGCGTCGCTCTCCCCCATCGAAGAGCGTGATTTTGTCGCCGATTCGCGGCGCTTCATAGGCCTGACCGGCTGGCAGCCGAGCGTGGCGCTGAGCGACGGGATTGACCGCACGATCGAGTGGGTTCTGGGTCAGGGAGACAAGCGCGGATGAACATCCTGATCGTTGGCGGTGCCGGGTTCCTCGGCGCCAACCTGGTGCGGCGGTGCCTGTGCGATCCCGGGAACCGCGTGACCGTGCTCGACTCGCTCGACCCGCATCTGCACGCCGGCACGGAGCATCTCCGTGCCGTCTGGGACCGGATCCGGTTTGTGCGCGGGAGCATGGCGGACGAGCCGCTGATCGCGGAAATGGTCCAGAACCAGGACATCATCCTGAACTGCGCCGCGCAGACCTCGCACCCGCTGTCGCTGCAACTGCCATTGTTTGACGCGGAGATCAACTGCCTGGGGAACCTGAAGCTGCTCGAGGCGGTTCGCCTGCTGAACCGCAACGCCGTGGTGGCGTATGCGTCCAGCAGCACGGTGATCGGCAAGGCGATGGGCGACGTGGTGGACGAGGCACACGGCGAACGGCCGTTGGATATCTACTCGGCAAACAAGGGCGTGGCGGAGAAATACCACCGCATCTACCATCGCGCGCACGGCTTGAAGACCGTCGTTCTGCGCTTCGCCAATTTGTACGGACCGTACGGAAAGGGCTACCCGGAGTTCGGGTTTGTCAACTACTTCATCCACTTGGCGTGTGCCGACCAACCGATCCAGCTCTTCGGGTCCGGCAGTCAGACGCGCAATGTGATGTACGTCGAGGACGCCGCGGAGATCATGTACCGGGCGGCACAGGACCCGCGCCTGTTCGGCGAGACCTACTTCGCCGTGCACGACGAGCATTTCACGGTGGCCGCGATCGCCGAACAGATCGTACGCACATTCGGCCGTGGGCGGATCACTCACGTCGAGTGGCCCGAGGAGCGGCAGCGGATCGAAATCGAGCAGGTCCGGATCTCCGGCGCGCGGCTGCGGTCGATCACCGGTTGGGCGCCCGGCGTCTCCCTGGCCGAAGGCCTGGAGAAAACCCGGCGCGTTATGGAAGGGCAGGCGCCGTCATGAAGCTCCTGATCACCGGTGCGCTCGGCCACATCGGGTCCCGGCTCATCCACTCACTGCGCCCGGGCGATTTTGAAGAGGTGTGCCTGGTCGACGATCTTTCCTCGCAGCGCTACTGCTCGCTCTTCAACCTGCCGCCCGGGGTCCCCGTCCGGTTTGTCCAGGCGGACGTTTGCGCGACCGACCTGCGGCCGCTGACGGCGGGGATCGACGTCGTCATACACCTGGCGGCAATCACGGACGCGGCCGGGAGTTTTTCGAATGCCGAGGAGGTGGAACGGGTGAACTTCGCAGGAACGCAGCGGGTGGCGGAGGCGTGTGCGGCCAGCGGCTGCCGCCTGCTGTTCCCGTCCACCACCAGCGTTTACGGCACCACGGCGTCCGTGGTGGACGAAGCCGGCCCGGAGACGGACCTGAAGCCGCAGAGCCCCTATGCCGCAAGTAAGCTCCGCGCCGAAGTCCTGCTTCAGGCCATGGGACGGGAGGCCGGTCTCCGGCACACGATCTGCCGCCTGGGCACGATCTTCGGAACGTCTCCCGGCATGCGCTTCCACACGGCCATCAACAAGTTCGCCTGGCAAGCCTGCACCGGCCAGCCGCTGACCGTGTGGCGCAGCGCCATGCAGCAGATGCGCCCGTACCTCGACGTGCGAGACGCTGTGCGCGCGTTCTCGTTCATCGTCCAGACAAACCGGTTTGACCGGGAAACCTACAACCTGGTCACCGTGAACACGACCGTGTCAGAGATCGTGGCGGAAATACGCGGCCACATCCCCGATCTCTCCGTCGAGTACGTCGATTCCCCCATCATGAACCAACTCTCGTACGAGGTCAGCGCGGAGAAGTTCCGGCGCTTGGGGTTTGAGTTTTCCGGCAACCTGAGGGAAGGGATCGAGCAGACGGTGTCATGGCTGCGGAATGTGCGAACGGCGAGGCTCCGAGCTAACTGATCCCCCCTGGGGCAGCACGGCGGCGCCTCGCGTCGAGCGTCCGAAGGCCGCCGGCCGGCCCGGATGGCGAGACAGGAAGACATCGATGACCGAGCCCACAACAGCCCCGGATGAGAACGGCGCTCGCGGCTTCTGCTGCCCGCGCCGCCGGACGGTGGCTCTGTGTATTGTGCTCGTGGCCGTGCTGGCCTACTCCAACACGTTTCAGGCGCCGCTGCGTTTCGACGATGTCCGTGAGATTGCCCGGAATCCATGGCTGCAGGACCTCCGTCACCTGGGGAATATCTGGGGTGGTGAGTCGCCCCGGTTCGTGCCGCGTCTGACGTTCGCGCTGGACCGAGCGGTCCATGGCCTGGACGTGTGGGGCTTCCACGTGGTGAACCTGGCAATTCACATGGCGGCGGCCCTGCTGGTCTGGCGCCTGATGCAGTTGCTGTTTCGGAGTCCGGCCTTGCGGACCTCGCCACTGGCGGGCGCCGAGCCTTGGATCGCCGCCTTTGCCGGGCTGATCTTCGTCGCGCACCCCCTGCAAACGCAGGCGGTGACGTACATCGTGCAACGGGATGCGTCTCTGGCGGCGTTCTTCTACCTGGCGGCCCTGGTGTGCTATCTGGAGGCACGGGCACCGGGACGGACGGGGGTGTTGTGCCGAAGCACCCAGGCGGGATGGTACGCCGGCGCGCTGGCCTGCACCCTGCTCGGGGTCTTCACCAAAGCGACCGTGCTGACACTGCCCGGCGCCGTGGTGCTCCTGGAGGTGTGCTTCTTCCCCGCCGACTGGCGGTGCGTGTGGCGTCGGGCGCTGCCGTTCGTCCTGGTGGTGGCGTTGCTGCCGGCAGCCCTGCTGTATCCAACCCTGAATCCGTCGGGCGGTCTGGATGTGAAGAAAATGGCGGCGCAGGCCGACAGCGTGAGCCGGGCCGTCCAAAGCATCTCGCGAACGGAATACTGCCTGGCGCAATCGCGTGTCGTGGTGCGATACCTGCGGCTCTTGGTCTTTCCCTACGGACAAAGTATCCAGCACGAAGTCCAGCGGCCCGTGGAGCTGGGGCAGCCGCGAACCCTGGCGGCGATCGCCATTCTGCTTGCCGTTCTCGGGGCCGGCTTCCGGCTCTATCCGCGGTCGCGACTGCTGGCATTCTCGATCTTCTGGTTCTTTCTGACGTTGTCGATCGAGTCCAGCGTCTTCCCGCTTCCCGACCTGATGGTCGAACACCGTCTGTACCTGCCCATGGTGGGCTTCGCGTTGTTCCTGCCCGCCGCGGTGTTTGGCGCCTTCCTGCCGGTCGGGAGTGAACGCCCGGCGGCGTCCGGACGCAGTGCGGCTGCACCCGGAACCAGCGCCGACGTTCCGCACCTATCCCCCGCCGACGGAATGCCACCGACCGTTTCCGTCGTCATCGTGACTCTGGACCGTGGCGACCTGCTGCGCCACTGCCTGGCCAGCGTGCTGGCCCAGGACTACGCCGCCCGCGAGATCGTGGTGGTGGACAATGGTTCAACCGAGGACATTCGCGGCCTGCTGCAGCGCGAGTTTCCAGCCGTTCGCTGCCTGCGCCTGGACCGAAATTGCGGGTTCGCCGGTGGCAACAACGTGGGCATCCGGGCGGCCACGGGTCAGTGCATCGCCCTGCTGAACAATGACGCCGTCGCCGAACCGGGCTGGCTCAGGGCCATGGTGCAGGTCGCAGCAACCGCGCCGGACATCGGGGCCGTGGGCTCTGTGGTCATCGACGGAAACCGCCCGGGGCGGCTCGACTCCTTTGGCGTCGGGATCACCTTGGACGGTATGTCGCGGCAGGTCGGACGCGGCGCGCCCGTCCCCAGCCTTGACGGGCCGCGCGAGGTCCTGGCGGTCAGCGGCTGCGCCTGCATGTTCAGAGCCGATGCGCTCCGCGAGACCGGCCTGTTCGACGAACGGTTTTTCGCGTACTGCGAGGACACGGACCTGAGCCTGCGCCTGTGGCGGGCAGGCTGGCGAATCGCGGTGGCGCCGGAGGCGCGCGTCACGCATTTCTACTCACAGACCAGCGGCGCCTTTTCGCTTCGCAAGGTGTACCTGGTCGAGCGGAACCATGCCTGGGTGGCGACGAAGAATTTCCCGTGGCTGCTCCTGCCGTTGGTTCCGTTGACATCCATATACCGTTACCTCCTGCAGCTTTACCTCGTTTTGAGGGGTGCAGAGGAATTGCGCGGCTTCCTGCAGGAAGGCGGCATGGGCGACACGCTGCGGGCCCTGGTCCGTGCCCATGCTTCGGCCCTGGCCGGAATGCCGGCCATGCTGAAGCAGCGCCGTGCGTTCCGCCCGCCGCGCCGGGTGAGCGACCGCGACTTCCGCCGGTTGCTGTTGCGGCACCGACTCCCGATGCGGGACGTCGTTCTCGGACGGTCCGGAGCCGACGCATGGCGCCGCGGCCAAGACAGCGAACAGCCGTGAGGATGGAGGGGTCGATGCGGACGGTGCTCATCGTAACGCCCTTCTTCCCCCCGTCGCCTTGGCCTGGCGCCACACACCGGGTGGCCAACTTCGCCCGCTACCTGCCGTCGTGCGGCTGGCGGCCGGTCGTGGTGACCATGGACTGGGGGCCGCCGCCGGCCGAACTCGGACCCGACGTTGTCGTGTATCGCACCCGAAACGTGGCGCGCCTTTCATGGCGCGCATACCAGGCTGCGGATGCGGCCCATCGGTCGTCGCTGAAGGCTGCCTGCACGCGCTTGGCCGTGGGGTTGCTCCGAACCATCAAGACGTACACGCTGATCCCCGACGAGAAGATTCTCTGGCTGCCCTGGGTGCTCCCTGCCATACGGCGCGTTGTCCAGAAGGAGAAGCCGGACCTCATGCTGGCCTCCGGGCCACCATTCTCCTGTCTTGTGGCCGCGGGGCTGGCGCACCAACGCCACCATCTCCCGCTGGTGTGCGACATCCGTGACGACTGGGGCGGGAACCCGTTGTTCGAGAAGCGCCAGAGCCTGTTGCGCCGAATCGAGGAACGCCTCGAACGCTGGATCGTGCGCCGGTCGGAGCGGATCGTGGTGATGACCGAACCGAGCGTGCACTTGTTCTCCCAGCGCCATCCGGACGCACAGGGCCGAACCTGCCTCGTGCCCAACGGTTACAGCGAAGAGGACTTCCGTGCCTCGCCGGCCCGGAGTATCCCCCATTTCTCGCTCGTCCACGCCGGAGCCATGGAGGCTGACCGGTCTCCTGCGGTGGTCTTTGCCGCCATGGCCCAGTTGGACGCGACGCGCAGAGGAGTACATTTCCACCAGGTCGGCGTGGTCCGGCGCGAGTTCCGGGAGTTGCCGGCACGGTCCGGTATTGACGGTGTTGTGCACTTCGAAGGCGAGGCGAGCGCGCGCGACGCCCTTGGGTGGATGAAGGGCGCCTCAGCCCTGGTTCTGATCCCGACTGGCACAGCCCCGACGGCGATCCCCGGAAAGGCTTACGAGTACCTGCGCACGGGCAAACCGATCCTGCTGGTCTCGGAGGAAAACGCCACGACGCAGTTCATGAAGCGGTTCGCCAACGTGTTTGCGGTTCGGCCCGACGACACCGCCGGTTGCGCACACGTCCTGGAGCGGCTGTTGACGCAGCCAGCGACACTCCCCGACGACGTTACGCTCCAGGACAATCTGAGGCCGTTCGAACGCCGAGAACTGGCCGCACGTCTTGCGGCAGTACTGGATTCCGTGGCCCTGGCGCATCATACTTGCAGTGGCAGCCTTTAGACGAGGCTCTTGCAGAAGTCCCGCAAGAGCCAGGTTTCAAGTGTCAGTGTTCAGGTTTCAGGAATGCGCAACCTATTCAACATCAGAGTGTTCCTTCCTGACACCTCCCGTGAAACTGAAGGCCCGGAGCCCGCGAGGACGCGGGCGCTCCAGCTCAGAGTGCGTACGAACCCTGGAGCGCCCGCGTCCTCGCGGGCTCTGGGCGCGTCGTTGCTAGTTTCACGTTGGTATGATCGGCCGGACCGCCGCCCGGGAACGCTGACACCTGACACCTGAACACTCATTCCGCAAGGCAGGGTTCTGCGAGAGGCCCAGACAGGACACATAGCGATGCAGAAGTTCCTTCTTGTCGTCATCCCCACGATGGAGAATGCATACCATCGCCTGAAGGACTTCGTGGCCATACCGGTTCCCATCGGCATCACCACGATTGCCGCCGTCCTGGAGCAGAGCGGGCACCGGGCAGGCATCATCGACGGCGACGCTGAAGACCTGACCTCGGAAGAACTGCTGGACCGGGTCGTGCGCGAGAATCCGGACTACGTCGGCTCCACCTCCATGACAGCGACCATGGACCTGACGGTCGACTTCTACGCCCGGCTCAAGAAGCGGTTGCCGCGGGTCAAGGTGGTTCTCGGCGGCCCCCACGTGTCGGCGCTTCCCACCCGGACCCTGCAGGACCACCCGCAGATCGACGTCGTGGTCAGGCGCGAGGGCGAGGAGACGATTGTCGACCTGCTGGCGGCTGCCGAGCAGGGTCGGGACCTGCGCACGGTCCGGGGCATCGCCTTTCGGACCGAGACCGGCGAGGTCGTCAGCACCGAGGACCGCCCTCTTATCGAGGACCTCGGGAAACTGCCGCTGCCGGCATACCATCTCCTGCGCTATGACCGGTACCGTTCGTACGGCTGGAACAGTTGGACGAGCGGCTGCCGTGAACCCATCGGGGTGGTGTTCACCGGCCGCGGGTGCTTTGGCAAGTGCAATTTCTGTGCGGCACGAGTCGTCTTTGGGGCGGGAATCCGGTTCTTCCCGATCGAGAGAATCAAGCAGGAACTGGACCTGCTGGTGAACCAGTACAAGATCCGGGTCCTCTATTTCCAGGACGATACCTTCACGGCCAACCGCAAAATGGTCAACGACGTCTGCGATTACCTCATCGAAAAGGGGTACCAATCTCGGCTGGACATCATGGTTTCTTCCCGGACGGACACCGTACACCTGCCCACGCTTCAAAGGATGCGGCAGGCAGGCATCCGCTGGATCTGCTTCGGCGTCGAGAGCGGCAACCAGGCCGTCCTGGACCGTATGCACAAGAACACGACCCTGGACGACATCCGGAACGCCTTCCGCCTGGCCAACCAGGCAGGCCTGAGTGTGGCCGGCAACTACATGATCGGCGCGCTGGGGGAGACGTGGGAGACGGCGATGGACACGATCAACCTGGCCTGCGAGATGAAGCAGGACTATGCGTCCTTCGCCATCACGATCCCGCTGCCCGGCAGCGAGTTGTACGAGCACTGCCTCCAGAAAGGCACGCCGCTGCCGTCATGGACAGGGTTTGGCAACGTCAACTCGCCGCCCATTCCTCTGAACGAAAACCTGGGCGGGGAGCAGTTGCGCGAGCTCCGGCGCCTGGCCACGAACCGTTTCTTCAAACGTCCCGGTTTCTTTCTCCGCCTGCTCTGGCGTTACAGGGCCTGGGCCGTAATAACCGATTTCGCCAGGGCCTACCTGGCACTCCGGCAGGAGATGAAAGCCAACCGGTACTAGAACGGCCGGGCCCTCCCGGCTTCCGAACGATGTCAGCGCTACACAGAATTGGGCTGGACCGATGAAGATCGCCGAAGTCGTCGCCACCTACCCGCCGCGCTTCGGCGGCATGGGCGGCGTGTGCCATCACTGCGCCATGCAGCTTTCCCGCCGGGGGCACGACGTGACGGTTTTCACCGTCGCCTTCAGTCCGGACGCCCCCCCCCCCGAAGACGCGTTGCCCGGGATCGAGGTCCGCCGCCTGCGTCCCCTGTTCAGGTGCGGGGACGGCGGGCTGATCCCGCAACTGTTCAGCCAACTGAAACCCTTTCCCGTCATCCATCTGCATTTCCCCGCGTACGGTGCGGCGGAGTTTGCCTACCTTGCGGCGCGACTTCGGCGTCAGCGATACCTTGTGACGTACCACATGGACAGCTTTGGCGACACCTGGCTGAAGTCGGCCATGCACAGGGTCTATGACGGGTTTTGGACCCGGCTGATTGTCGGCCGTGCAGACGCCATCTACGGGCCCAGCCGCGAATACCTCCGTACCACCCGCGCCGCGCCGTACCTCCGCTGGGACCGCTATGCCGACATCCTGCATGCCGGCGTGGACCCGGAACGATTCCGCCCCCGCCCCAAGATGGACGCACTGGTCCAGAAGTACGGGTTGGCGGGGCGAACGGTGATTCTTTTCGTCGGAAACTTGGTGGCCTTCAAGGGACTCCACCTGCTGATTCAGGCTGTAGCCAAGATCGCGGATCCAGGCGTGGTGCTCCTCGTGGTCGGAAGCGGCTACAGTGAGGCGGAGTACCGGCGGATGGTGGTCGACCTGAAACTTGGGGAGCACGTTGTCTTCGCCGGCAGTCAACCGGACGATCTGCTGCCGCACTATTACAACCTGGGGGACGTGTTCGTCCTTCCCTCAACGCATTCCGAGTCCTACGGTTTGGTCATACTCGAAGCCATGGCGACCGGCCTTCCGGCCGTCGTCTCCGCGCTTCCTGGGCCATCGCAACTCATCGCCGAGGGGGAAAACGGGCTGCTGTTTGAGGTTGGCAGCGTCCAAGAGCTGACCACGAAGCTGGCGATGCTTCTGTGCGATCCCGCGCGCCGACGGCAGATGGGACAGGCAGCCAGGCAAAAAGCTGTCGCCAGCTACTCCTGGGACGTCATGGGCGCGCAACTTGAGCACGAACTCCTGCGCCTGGCGGCCGGCGCGGGTGGCGGCCCGGCGCGACCGTAGCCGGACACCAGGGTGACATATCGCAGGAGTCGACGGGGGACGTCCGGGGCCTTCCTGGACGAGTTACGGATTCCGCGGCCGGACGTACATCCAGACCTCACCTTATGTTGCGCGCAACATAAGGTGAGGTCTGGTACATCTTGATATCGCCGGGCCTAGCCGCCGTACTCGGTCGGCTAGGCCATTCGTTCTCGTCTGGCTTCATTCCCGGTTCATGGTTGCCCGCTCATCTTCGATCCGGCAATCGTCTCACGCCATCGTCCTCGCAATCGTCCATTGGTCTTCCATTCGCTCGGTTCCGGATCGAGAAGCGATTGCGAAGACGATTGCGAGGGCGATTACCGTTGTCCGGACAAGATCATCTTCCTCGGTGGCACCATCATCGGTCGAGAACGTCTCATGAACACAGGCCCGCAATCCCGCGGTGGCCAGGGTCTATCTCGTAGCATAGTAGAAGGCGTCGCGGACGGCCCCGTCCCCCTGGTCACGGGTCTCGACGTGCAGAACCTTCGCTCCGGAGATCCCCAGAAAGTCGATCATCTCCCGCTCGGGGATGAAACGCATCTGTATCGGGTTAAGGCCAAACGTCTGGTACACGCGGACGGCGCTCAGGCCCAGGGAACGCAGGAGCAGATAGACTCTTCTCCGCACCTGAAAGCGGTAGCGACGCTGGATGTAGCAGGGCATCTGAAAGACAAGCCCTCCTCCCCGTTCAAGGACTCGCACAAACTCGCCGACATACTTGAACACCATTGCCCGCTCCGGCAGGTGCTGCAAGACCAGGTCGGTGTAGACGAAGTCAAACGATCTGTCCGGAAAGAGCTGCAGATCCGCCGCCGCATTGACCGTGAACGTAATGTTGGCGAGGCCACGGTTCAGCTCTTTGGCCTGGAGAATCATGTTCTCGGAAATGTCTACCGCTTGCACGTGCTCAAAGCGCCTTGCCAAGGCCCGAGCCAACCGTCCCACGCCGCAGCCGAAATCTAACGCTGCCTTACGATTCGCGGGGATGCCCAGATGACAGGACGTGTCCAAGACCGTGCCGATCTCCTGTTCGCCTGTAAGGAAGAACCGGTCCAACTCCCACTTTCCAAACTGCTTGTCCGGTCCGCTGAGGATGGCCCACAGCGGATCGAGCCTACCCAGCTCTTCCCAGTCCGCCTTGAGTTCCGATAGTGACATGCCGCCGTCGATTCCTTTCTCTGGTAATGCGTCAGCGCCAAGGTGCAAAATGCCGGGGTACGGCCTTCCGGCCGGGCCGCGAGAGATAACGAGCGGTTCTCCCAAATGCACCGCTTGCTGCCGCGCGCGGCTCTGACAGAGGGCCACATTTGACTGACGCATGGCCTTTCCTGGCCGGTGCCAGGGGACGCATGCAGGAGTTACCACTATATTCAGCCTTTCGCCGGATGTCATCTCCGGCAGTGACGATCGGCGATAGCTCACTCTCGGATTGGCTCTGTCGCCGCCCCGCTGCGTCGGGGCCCGTAAGGCTTAGCACCCGGGGCATGCCCCGCATGATCGGGAGCCAGAAGATGAAGATCATCAATGTCGTCGGCGCCCGGCCCAATTTCATGAAGATCGCGCCGCTGCTGCGGGCGTACCAGGCGCACCCCGGGCTCGAACCGCTGCTCGTGCACACCGGCCAGCACTACGACCGCGACATGTCGGATCGGTTCTTCGACGAACTGGGCATTCCCCCGCCGGACATGCACCTGGGGATCGGGTCCGGTACCCACGCCGAGCAGGTGGGCCGGACCATGATCGAGTTCGAGAAGGTCGTGCGGGAACACCGGCCGGACTGGGTGGTGGTCGTGGGCGACGTCAATGCGACCTGCGCCTGCGCGATCACCGCGAAGAAGGAGCGAGTCAAGCTCGCGCACGTCGAGGCGGGCCTGCGCTCGTTTGACATGACCATGCCGGAGGAGATCAACCGTCTCGTGACCGACCGGCTCTCCGACCTGCTGTTCACGCCCGACGCCATAGCTGACGCCAACCTGCGCCGGGAGGGCGTTCCCGAGGACCGGATCAAGCAGGTCGGCAACATCATGATCGACACCCTGATCCGGCACCGGGCCCGGGCGGCAGCGCTGGACCTGCACGCGCTGGCGGCCTCCAACCTGGCGGACCCCGCGGGCGCCGGGCAACTGCCCCGCTTGCAGGACGGCGGGTATACCGTGCTGACGCTGCACCGGCCCTCGAACGTCGACGACGGCGCGGTCCTGCAGCGGCTGGCGGAGTTCTTCGCCCTGGAAGTGGCGCGCGACATGCCCGTGCTCTGGCCGCTCCACCCCCGAACGCGGAAGCGACTCGATGACCTCGGCCTGGCCGCCCAGCTCCGCGAGGCGCCCGGCCTGGTCCTGCTAAACCCGCTCGGGTACCTGGAAATGCTCCGGCTCAACCTGGGCGCCCGGGTCATGTTCACCGACAGCGGCGGACTGCAGGAGGAGTGCTGCGTGCTCGGCACGCCGTGCCTGACGCTGCGCGCGAACACGGAACGCCCGATCACGCTGGTCGAGCATGGCGGTCTCAGCGTGCTGGTGGGGAACGACGTCGCACGGATCCGAGGCGCGTACCACGACGCGCGCGGCATGGCCAGGAAGCCAGTCCAGCCGCCGCTGTGGGACGGGCACACCGCGGAGCGGATCGCCGCGGCACTGCAGGGTGAAGCCCAGAACTACTGACCGTCGTGTTCGCGGCTGTCCGGGCAGTACGCCACCCGGGAAGCGCTGACGCATCACCGCCGGGCGCGTCGAACCCATTGCAGGTCCAGCCATATCCGAAGTATATTGGAAACATGCCCAAGAAGATTCCATACGCGGTGGCGAGCTACGAGGAGATTGTGCGGGGGGGGTACCACTTCGTCGACAAGACCCGCTTCATCCGGGAACTGGAGGACTACAAGGCCCCGGTCTTCCTGCGCCCGCGCCGTTTCGGAAAGAGCCTCTGGTGTTCGATCCTCGAGTGCTACTACGATATTAACCGGAAGTGCAGCTTCGAGGAGCTCTTCGGCCACACCGAAATCGGCCGCGCTCCGACTCCCTCGCGCAACTCCCGCATGGTCATGCGCCTCGATTTCTCAAAGGTCAAGGTCGGGGATTCCTACCCGTCGCTAGAGGAGAGTTTCGACAGCATATGCTCGGAGGCGATGAAGGTGTTTCTGAGCAGTTATGGGACCGCGCTTCCGGGTGTGTCGTTGTCCGACACGCGATCCGCCAGCGACGCGCTCAACGTCATTCTCTCCACCGTCCGCCGCTCCGGCCACGTCCCTGTGTACATCATCATCGACGAGTACGACAATTTCACGAACCAACTCGTCACCAGCCGCCAGGAGTCGCTGTACAGCGAGGTAACCACGGGTGACTCGTTCCTGCGGACATTCTTCAAGGTGATCAAGGCTGGGGTCGGCGACGGCAGCGTGGCCGGCGTTTTCATCACCGGCGTGCTGCCGATCACCATCGACGAACTGACCAGCGGCTTCAACATCGCCGAGATCATCACGCTGAAGCCGTCAACACTCGACATGATGGGCTTCACGCAGGCGGAGGTCGACGCCTACGTCGACGCCGTCTTCGCCGAATGGGGCTGGGACGACGGCCTGAAGGCGCAGGTCTCCTCCGAGCTCAAGACACACTACAACGGCTACCGGCTCCTGCCTGACGCCAAGGAGACGCTGTACAACTCCACCATCTTGAACTTCTATCTCAAGGACCTCGTGCTGGGTGGCGGGAAGATCCCGCGCGAGACCATCGACGACAACATCCGCGTCGATGTCAACTGGCTTCGCCTCCTCGCCGGCGGCGACGACCAGGCCCGATCGATCATCGAGAAGCTCATGTTCGAAGGGACCATCCCGGTCGATATGCGGTCACTCCGGTCGAAATTCAACCTGCGCCAGTTCTTCGACATGCGCTTCCTCCCGCTGAGCCTCTACTACCTCGGCATGCTGACCTTCCGCGACGACTACTCGCTGGAGTTTCCGAACCTGACCGTAAAGACGATCTTCACCGAGTACTTCAACGAGCTGGAGCGCATCAGTGTGTCCGACGGTTACACCGACTATTTCCGCAAGTACCTGGGGGACCATGACCTTGCCGCCCTCTTCGCCGGCTACTGGGAGCGGTACGTAGGGCAGATCCCGGCCCAAGCCTTCGACAAGGTCAACGAGAATTTCTACCGCTGCACGTTCTTCGAACTCTGCTCGCGTTACCTGTCGCAGAAATTTGTCTTCTCCATCGAGGTCAACCGCCCCTCCGGACGCAGCGACTTCGAGGCGATGGGGCGGCCCGAGACCGAGTTCAAGAACATCTTCCTGCTGATCGAGTTCAAGCACTTCACCAAGACGGAGGGAGCGAAGCTCGGCGTCCTTTCGTGGGAAGCCCCGCAACCACGCGAGGTCGCCCAGGTCGACGCCTACGCGGTGGACATCCACGCCATGTTCCCGGGAATGGTCGTCAAGCGGCATGTCCTCTACACCGTGGGCAACAGCGGATTCAAGTTCTTTACGCTCTGAAGGGCCGCTCCATCAAGGCGTCGGTCGAGGATGTGACGGAGATAGCCGACCGGGAGAGGCAGACACAGGGGCGTGGTTCACGGTTCAGAGGTTGAACTTCGCGCTACGCGCAACTTGGGACCATGCCAAGACGCACTCGACGCGGCCAGGGAACCTGTCCGGCCGCCATTCTGGGATGGACATACGGCAGAGCGGATCGCCAGGGTCATGCAGGACGCGGCCCCGGCTGAACCGTGTGGTCGCCATGCTCCCAATGACACCCAAATTACGGAACGCCGAACTCCGAACGTCGAACTCTGAACGCCGAAGTGAAGCAGGGCCAAGCCGGATGATGTGTCGCACCCAACCGACATTCCGGTCTTACTTCAGCGTTCGGCGTTCGAAGTCCAGCGTTCGACGTTCGCGTTTCGCGCTCGGAACCGCCTTAAGTTGGGGGGCATTCCCTTACTCCGACGAGCGCCACGGGCCGTAACTGTCAGTGAGGTCTGGATGCCGGACACGTCGAACCCATTGCAGGTCCAGCCGGATTCCGAGCAGGAACGGCCGACCGGTGCTTCGCGCTGGCGTCTGCGCCTGACGCGGTGCGGCCTGGTCGGGCTGAGTCTCGCACTCGCGCTCTTGGCCGGAGAAGTGATCGTACGCCTGGCGACCTGCGGACGTATGGGCCAAAGATATGGCCACTTCATTGTCGAGTCGGTCGCCCCGGAGGATGCCGCCGATTCGCTCGCCGACCCACTGATCGGCCCTGGCCTGACCGTGGCTGGGGACGGCCGCGGCTACCGACTGCGCCGCAGCCTGAGGTCACGGTTCGTGTCCATCGAGTATGACACGCGCCTGACCACCAATGAGCAAGGCTTGCGTAGTCCGCCCCTGCGCCGGGACCCCACCTTCAGGATCCTCTGCCTGGGAGATTCGTTCTGCATGGGAATGGGGGTGGACGATGACCGTAGCTACTCGGCCGTATTGCAGTCACTGGTGCGGCACGAGGGATGGGACGATGTCGAGGTCGTTAACGCCGGGGTCTTGGGATACAACCCCGGCCCGATGTATGCTTTTTTCGAGAACGAGGGGCTCGCGCTCGCACCCCGGATTGTCGTGCTTGAGTTTTGGGTGGGTGACGACGTCTACTGTGCGCCGGGTTCGGCGATCCCAAGGTTGCGCAGCCAGGTCACGGTTCGGGACCGCATCCAGGCCGCGGCATTCAAGAGTCATCTGCTGCTGCTCACGATGGAGCGACTTCGCGGCATCAGGCCGGTCCGACGCTGGCTTCTCGACGCCGGAGTGCTGTCCAGATACCCCAGCGACATGTTGTTGCGCGAGGGAGAAGCGGACCGGCACAAGGACAAGATTGACGCCCTCGGAAGACTCCTCGTTCGCTTCAAACAGCTCTGCGACAGTCGGCAGATCCAGCTTCTGCTGGTGCTGATGCCTGTCCGGGAACAGGTCTCCACCGAGTTCTGGGAGGCCACCGTGGCCTACAACCTGCGCCCAGGACCACCGCCCAAGCCCGACTTGCTGGGCCCCAATAGAACCATGAAACAACTGACGGAGGCGGCAGGGATCGAGATGCTGGACCTGTTGCCGGTCATCGCCGCGGCCAACCGGGTGGAGGCGTGCTACTTCCCCAAGTGGGACGTGCACTTCAACGAGAGAGGGCACCAGGTCGTCGCGCAGGAGTTGTTCCGGAGGTTGGAGGAAAGGCTGCGCAAGGACTCGGAGGCCGGTCGCCGCCAAGGGAAGACGCCGGATGGCCGTCCGGCGGGTGCTCCCGGGCCGTGAATGGGCCGAGAGTCACGGGATGCGTCAGCGCCCCCCGGGCGGCAGACCGCCCGGTCATACCAACGTGAAACTGGCAACGACGCTTCCAGAGCCCGCGAGGACGCGGGCGCTCCAGGGAATCGCATTGCGGAACCTGCTCTGCTTGGCCTTAGGTTGGGGGGCATTCGAGTCGAAGGTTGACCGCGGTTTGGGCGCAAAGTGGTCGGACCGGCTCGGTCCAACATCCGCGGGAGCGAGCCGCTCCCGCCACTTTGTCCATCAACCCCAACCCTCCGCCCGCGACCGACGCATTGTCGGCTGCCTCGTAAACCGCTGGCCGGTGCGTACATTACACACCAGAGGCTGTTCACAAAGTGGCCGGGCCGTCTTCGCCTTCGTGCAACCACGTCGGGGGGACACGTCGGTCCGGCAGGGGCGGGAGCGAGGCAATCCCGCAGCCGTGGCGATTCGTACCATGAAACAGGTCTTCATCAAACAAGGTCAGGCCGTGGTCGAGGAGATCCCCGCTCCTCAGGTCCAACCCGGGACCGTGCTGGTCCGGGTTGAACACTCCTGCATTTCGGTCGGCACGGAGCTCAGCGGCGTGACCGCCAGCGGTGTGCCGCTCTGGCAGCGCGCGCTCACCGAGCCGGCCAACGTGAAGAAGGCGGTCGAGATGGCCCTGACGCAGGGCCCGACCCGCACCTACGACCTGATCAGCGGCCAACTGGCCGCCGGCACTCCGACCGGATACTCGGCGGCGGGAATCGCCATCGCCGTCGGTTCAGGGGTTGCGGACCTCCGGCCGGGCGACCGCGTCGCCTGCGCCGGCGCGCAATGCGCGCACCATGCGGAAGTGATCTGCGTACCCCGCAACCTCGCCGTGCCGGTGCCGCCAGGCCTGGACCTGTCGCTGGCCAGTACGGTCACGCTCGGCGCCATCGCGCTGCAGGGCGTCCGCCGGGCCACGCCGACGCTGGGCGAGACGTTCGCTGTGATCGGGCTCGGGCTCCTGGGCCAACTCGCCGCACAGATGCTCAAGGCGAACGGGTGTCACGTGCTCGGGGTCGACTTGAACCGGAAACGACTCGCCACGGCGCTGGACCTGGGCCTGGACGCCGGCCTGCACCCCGAGGACCACGACCCGGTCGAGCAGGCGCTGCGCCTGACCGGCGGCATCGGTGTGGACGGAGTCGTCGTGACCGCGGCAACCGCCGACAGCGCGGTGCTGGCCACCGCGTTCCGGATGTGCCGCCGCAAGGGCCGCGTCGTGGTCGTCGGCGACGTGGGCATGAACATCGAGCGTGCCGACATGTACGCCAAGGAACTCGACCTGCTGATGTCAACCTCGTACGGGCCGGGACGCTACGACCGGCACTACGAGGAGGAGGGGCAGGACTACCCGGTCGGGTATGTGCGCTGGACCGAGAACCGGAACATGGCCGAGTACCTGCGCCTGCTCAAGACGGGGCAGGTGCGCATCCAACCGTTGGTTGACGCGACGTATCCCGTCGACGAGACCCCGGCCGCGTACGCACGCCTGAACAGCGGCGACGAGCGGCCGCTGGCCGTGCTGCTGCGGTATCCGCAAGCGGGAAATGACACAAAGCCGGCCGACAGGGTGATGAACCCGGCCGCCAAGCCGCTCGCCGCCGGACAGGTCCGGATCGCCATCGCCGGGGCGGGGCAATTCGCCAGAGCCGTGCACCTGCCCAACCTGGCGCGACTGCACACGCAGTACCACCTCCAAGCCGTGATGAGCCGTACGGGTCACCACGCCCAGGCCGCCGCCACGCAGTTCCAGGCAGACTACTCGACGACGGACTACGAGCGGCTCCTCGCCGACCCGGCCGTGGATGCCGTACTGATCTGTACCCGGCACAACCTGCATGCCGGGATGGCGCTGCAGGCTTTGCGGGCCGGCAAACACGTGCTGGTCGAGAAGCCGCTGGCCTTGACGCGCGACGAACTGGCCGCGATTCAAGCATTGTTCGCGGAGGCGCAGGGCCAGACGGCACCCATCCTCCTGGCTGGGTTCAACCGCCGGTTCTCTCCGTACGCCCGACGTCTCCGCGAACTCACTCGGGGTCGCTCGAACCCGATGATCCTGAACTACCGCATGAACGCCGGATACATCCCCCCCGACCACTGGGTCCACTCGGCGGAGGGCGGTGGCCGGAACCTGGGCGAGGCCTGCCACGTCTACGACCTGTTCACGTACCTGACGGACGCCCGCGTGGCGCAGGTTCACGCCGCAGGCATCGGCCCCGGCACCGGGCACTACCGCCGCAACGATAACTTCATCGCCACGCTGACGTTCGATGACGGCTCGGTCGCGACCCTGACCTACACGGCCCTGGGGACGCAGAAGTACGCCAAGGAACTGCTGGAAATCTACGTCGACGGCCAGGTCCTCGCCCTCGACGACTACCGTTCGTTGACGGTTGCCGGCTCCAAGGCGCGCGGCATCAAGACGCGGACCCCCGAGAAAGGGCACACGGAAGAACTGGAGGCGTTTGCGGCCGCAGTCACGAACGGCGGCGCGTGGCCGATCCCCTTGTGGCAGCAAGCCCAGGCGACGGAGATCGCGTTGAAGGTGGAAGCATGCCTGGGGTAGCTTGTCATCGGAGCGCCAGAGCATGCGCCACTGCCACCGATTGGGCACCGGTTGGCCCCAAAGCCCGCCAGAAAGTGGAGAGGTTGATGACTTCTGCCCCCCCCAAACTGGCAGGAACAACCACGGGTTCTTTCCGCGTCAAGAACGAGGTGGGGTTTCACGACAGCTACGCCAGGCAGCTCTCGGATGGTTACGGAACCGAGCGCGACTTGCAGGAACGACTCTGTGTCTGGCAGGGGTTGATTGACAAGTACCTGCCAAGTCCAGGCGCCGGTCTGTGTCTTGACGTGGGCTGCGGTCCCGGCGTGATGAGTCGATACGTCGCAGACAAAGGCGTGCGGACGATCGGAATAGACCCCTCACCGGTAATGCTCGAGATAGCCAGGCAGAGAGCGGGCGCACGAAATGGGGACGACCTTTCGTTTGTCTCTGGGGCCCTGCCTGCCATCCGGCTTGACCAGACAAGGCGCGCCGATCTGGTTCTGTGTTCCAGCGTTCTGGAGTACGTTGAGGACTTGGATGCCGCGGTTCTGAACCTCCGTGACCTGCTGGCCGATTCGGGGGTGTTGATCGTCGGCTTCCCGAACCGGCAAAGCGTGTACCGTGCATTGGAGCATGCCACGTGGCGCGTATGCGGCGTGCCGTCGTACTGTGCCCATGTCCGCCATTCCCTCAGGCCGGACGATGCGGCTGCCTTCTTGGCCAGACATGGTTTCGCGGTTCTGGAGTGTGTGTTCTACGGCAGCGGCCCCCGGCCGGTTGGCTGCCTGACGAAGTGCCTGGCGGACCGGTGGAGCAAGAACCTGTATGCTTTGGCGCTGCGCCAGGTCCCCAAGAAAGACGACAGCACGGGGGCCTCCGAGGTGGCCGGCGCATGCGAGGATGGAGCCGGCGTGGCGCAGACGATCCCGAGACCTGCCAGAAGTCTGGGGCGAGGCCTTCCACTCCATTGATGGAGCCAGGAAAACGACGCAGCTCGGTGACGGCTCCCCGTCCGTAACAACCACTGGTTTCGGCCCCCGGTTCGCCTTCCCTGGCAGTTCGGCTCGGAATCGCCCCGGATGCCCAGTTAGCCGCCTCAGACAGACCCGCCGCGGCGGATGGCTCGGCCGGAAAGCCTTGCACCTGTGTCTTCCACCGACGCATTACCCTGGGGCGGACATGCCGCGGCGTTGGATGAACGCACCGGCACTCCTGACCACGAAGGCCAGCGTGGGGACACGCTTGGCCTACCGGGCTCCACAGAGGGCGATGGCGCCACATCTCCGCGGCAGGACGGACGAGTTTGAAACAGCCGCTGTCCTCCCCCATGCCCCACTTGACAACCGCCCAAATCCGGCGTAATGTTCAATACGTATTGAACGTTACGGGCGCATAACGCACCGGGCGGAGCGCGCCTGAACCCGCCTACGGCACCGCGCCGATCCCAACATGGACAGCCCTGCAACCGTCGATATCTCCCCCGAGCTCCTCGCCGAATTCGACGCGGCGCGCCGCCGGCCGCTGGCGCTGCGCCTGCGCTATGCCTTCATCCGCACCTACAAGCCCGTGCTGGATGATGCGCCCTACCGCGCGTTCGAGACCATGGAAGAATACCGCCAGTGGTGCGAGAAGAACCTTCCGGAGTGGCTGGGCTATGGCCGCGTTTGAATACAGGCAAGCCGAAGAAGTGCGGGTCTGTCGTATTGCGGGGTGTGACACCCAGCGCGCCCCAAGCCAGCCCGCGAGGACGCGGGCGCTCCAGGGAACCGGCGCCATGGAACCGATCGCCTGGTCTTAGGTTGCGGGTCCTTCGGCGTGATCCCAGCCCCTATCCCCCTGAACCCCGAACCCTCAGACTTCACCCACATACTCACACACCCACATACTCACATACTCACGCACCCCCACACCACGTCATCCCCCCCATGCCGCCCAGAACCGGACACTCCGCCATGAAGAAGCCCGTTCCCCTGACCCCGGTCGCGCGCCGCTTCATTGAGGACGTCGGCAACACTACGCAGTCCTTCGGCATGGGCCGGGTCGTGGGTCAGCTCTACGCCTACCTGTACCTCAGCTCCGAGCCGCGCAGTCTCGCCGACATGCAGGACGCGCTCGGGATCAGCAAGGGCAGTGCCAGCATGGGTGTGCGCCAGCTCGAGCAGTGGACCGCCGCGCGCAAGATCTGGGTCAAGGGCGACCGCAAGGACTACTACGAAGCCACCGACAATTTTGGCCGCATCATCAAGAACGCCATCCGCGACGTCGTCGGCAACCGCCTGGCGGCGTACACGTCGTTCTTCGACGATCTGGAGGGCGAGCTGCAGAAAAGCCCGCCCGACGGAAACGACGACCGCCAGTTCGTGCGCCAGCGTATCGAGGCGGTTCACCAGTACTACGAGCAAGCCCGCAACATGTGGGACACCCCCATGTTCCAGAAACTGCTGCAGTAGAAACGTTCCCCCTCGACGGAAAGCGGGAACCACGGGAGCCATGACCATTGAAACGCGTGGGACGTTGGAAACGCGGTTGCGGCGGATCTTGCATGTTATGCTCTCCGGCATTATGTTTGGCAGCATAATTCGTCTGGGTGGCGATGGAATTCGTTGACCGAACCGCAGAGATGGCGTGCCTGGATGCCCTTGTCGCAAGCCGCCAGGGCGGGCTTGGGGTAGTCTGGGGGCGTCGCCGTGTCGGCAAGACTCGGCTTCTGGTAGAGTGGTGCCGCAAGCACCGAGGTCTGTACACCGTCGCCGATCAGTCGGCGGCGGTCATTCAGCGGCACTATCTCGCAGAATCCGTCGCAAGCGTTCTGCCCGGCTTTCACGAAGTGCAGTACCCGGACTGGGGCAGCCTCCTGTCGCGCCTGGCCCGGGAAGCGGTTACTCGTGACTGGCACGGCCCGGTTGTTCTGGATGAATTTCCATATTTGGCCGTCACCAGCCCCGAGTTGCCCAGTGTGCTGCAGCGCTGGCTCGACCATGAGGCCATCCCCGCCGGCGTGGCGGTCGTTCTGGCCGGTTCGAGCCAGCGCATGATGCAGGGGCTGGTTCTGGACGGTGCCGCGCCTCTGTACGGTCGGGCTCGGGTGACCATGGCCTTACAGCCGGTCGGTGCGGGCTACATTCAGGAGGCGCTGGACCTTTCCGATGCCCGTCAGGCGGTCGAGGCCTACACCGCGTGGGGCGGCACGCCGTGGTTCTGGGAACTGGCGGCGCCGCATGGCCCCGCAGTGGAGACGGCCATCGAACGCTGTGTTCTGGACCCGATGTCCCCGCTGCACTCGGAACCCGACCGGTTCCTGGCAGAGGAGATGCCACCGGCCCTGTCGTTACGGCCAATCTTGGACGCCATCGGCATGGGTGCACACCGTGGCAGCGAGATCGCGGCACGCATGGGTTGCGCCTCGACGTCTCTGTCGCGTGCACTCGTACGCTTGCAGGCGTTGGGCCTCGTCGACCGGGAACTGCCGTTCGGCGACTCGGAAATGTCGGGGAAACGTGCCCTCTACCGTATCGCAGACCCTTTCTTCCGCCTCTGGTTCCGCGTCGTGGCGTCGCACCGCGCCTGGCTGGTCGCCGCGCCCCCCCAAGGCCGCGTGGAACTCTGGCGTCAGGCCAGGCCGGCTCTCACCGCCGAAACGTGGGAAGAACTCTGTCGAGCGTGCATCGCCAAACTCACGCCGGACTTACACCCGTTGGCCAAGCTCGGACCGTGGACGCCAGCGCGCCGGTTCTGGCACGGCAGCGGCCCGGAATGGGATGTGGTTTCTCGGTCCCTGGACGGCCAGCGCCTGCTCCTTGGCGAGGTGAAATGGCTGGCCCAACCCGCGTCAGCCGACACGATCTCTGCGGTTGCCGCCGAACTCACGCGCAAAGGCAGGCCGGCTACCGCGGCGGCGCGACAGGCGCAGCTCGTCAACGCCGTCTTCGTCCCGGACGTCGAGCCGAACGCGGTAATCCCACCCAACCTGCACGTGCTCGACGCCAAGTCCGTACTGGCCGCGCTGCGGTAAGCCATCACAGCCAGACAAGTTGACGGATACGGCCCCGAGACCACCACTTGGCCCAGGGCGGTTTCAAAGTCGGCGGTTGTGCGCCGCGGCGGGCAGTGGCGCGGGACCTCTGGGACCGCAGCAGGATGCTCGGGGCCGTCCCGGCCCGAGGCCCTCGGCCGGGGACCGACCGTGAACCACTGAACGGTGAACCTTTGAACCATGCCCGGGAAACGATATCATGAAGGAACTCGCACGGTTACTCGAAGAGATGACCAGGCTGGGCGTGATCCAGAATTATGCGATTTTTGGTGCCGTGGCGCAAATGCGGTATACTGAGGCCGTTGTGACAATGGACGCGGACGTGTTGGTCGAGGTTAAGGATGGGGACAACCTTGCCATATTGGCTCCGATCTATGAGTTCTGCAAGAAGAAAGGGTACTATCCTGAAGGCGAAGCGATTCGGGTCGGCGCTTGGCCCGTTCAGTTCATTCCCACGTTTGACGACTTGACGGCAGATGCGATCCATGCGGCGGACCAGGCGGACTTGCACGGGGTTGGGATCCGTGTCGTGACAGCCGACTATCTGGCGATCATCGCGTTGAAAGCGGGACGCCCGAAAGATATGGCGAGAATTCTCGCGCTGTTGGACTCGGAATCCGTATCCGTCGAGGATCTTGAGAAGCTCGCCCGTAAGTACAACCTTTCGGAACCGTGGATTCGGTTCAAGGGAAGGTTCATTGATGAACGCTGATCTGAAGCGAATGATCGAGCGACAGGCCCGGTGGCAGAGGGGCCGCAGCACCGAGACGTGGAGCGACAAGCTGGAGAAATCCGCGGCCGCCCGTGAGTCCATGGCCGCGATCATAGCTGCTCGTCCCACTCCCGCAGGCCGGCGAGCGGTCTCCGTGACTCCCAGGGTGCCGACACCATGAAACGCGTCGTACGAATCGGCCGCATCGAAGACCAGGACCAGTTCCGGCGCGAAGACTGCCTGCGTATGACACCCGAAGAACGCGTAATGCTGGTCTTTGCCATGCAGCGGCGCCATCTCGGGACGGGACGGGCACGGCTTCGGCGCGTGGCTTCCGTACGGCGACTGGACGGCGCGCGGGAACTCGGATGACCAAGCTCTCCAAGGACATGCGGGATCTACTGCTGCTGCTCAACAGCCATCAGGTGGATTACCTCATTGCGGGGGGGCACGCCGTGGCGTTCCACGGGTATCCCCGCTTGACGATGGACCTGGCCGACATCGAAGGCCTGTCAAAGCGTAGTTGACGGATACGTCCCCGAGACCACCACCTGGCCAGGTAAACCTTGCAGCGTTCAGCAGTAACTGGTACATTGGGAAATGCCCATCGGAGGATTCTGGACATTGGGTCCGTTGGGATGGAGAACCCGCATCGTTCCTCGCACCAGGGAGTCCCGCTATGAAGAAACTTGACCGGATTACCGTCGACCCCCGATTGTGCCTGGGCCAGCCAACCATTCGCGGCATGCGGATCACCGTGAGCGTGGTCCTCAAACTGCTCGCGGAAGGAAAACACGATGCGGACATCATAGAGTGCTATCCGGAGCTCGAACCGGAAGACATACATCAAGCCATACGGTATGCCGCGTGGACAACCTCCGACCGTTTCGACTTCAGTACCTTGGTGAGCGCTTGACGGGGACTCCGGGTGCGATTCCTCGCGGACATGAACATCTCGCCTTTGACAGTCTCGGCCCTTCATCGGGACGGGTATGACGTCCAACGTGTTTCCGAACTCCTGCCGCCAAATGCGTCCGACGCTGCAATCCTGACCTACGCGCGCAGACACAAATGGTCGATCATCACACAAGATCTGGACTTCAGTGCGCTGCTTGCCGTCCGGGGACACGCAAAGCCGAGCGTCATCTCTGTAAGGACATCTTCCGCCGACCCGGGCCTGATCACGTCCAGGTTGCGGTTGGTGCTTGAACGCTACCGTCACGAACTCGCGCGTGGCTGTATCATCTCTGTCGACGAGACCGGTTGTCGCATCCGGATGCTGCCCATCGATTAGGCCTGCCACGGAAAAAGCGATTCCGTCGTATGACCACTTACATGCCCGAGCAAGCCGCCGCCATCCTGACTCCACGGCCGGTCTTCCGCAAGCCGGACCGTCGGAGAACGGCGACCGCGCAGGAAACAGGTTGGAGTGGAAGAACCGTATGAACATCACACAGCAACATGACCTCCCATTGGGGCATCTGCAAGCATGCCAGGTTTGCGGTTGCTCAGATCTACAGTTGGTGATCGACCTCGGGCACCATGCTCCCTGCGATTCTCTGCTCCGCGAGAACCAACTGCATGAAATCGAGAGGACGTATCCGTTGCGTTGCATGCGGTGCCCTGAATGCGGCTTGGTTCAGATCGACTACGTTGTGGCGCCTGAAGAGTTGTTCTATCAGGACTATCCATATCGCAGCGGCATCACGTCGACGCTGGCGAGAAATCTGCAAAGTATCGCCCAGGTGATGATCGAAAGCGAGCATGTAAAACTGCCAAAGGGCTCCTTTGTCGTCGATCTTGGCTCCAACGACGGGACTCTTCTGCAAGGCTTCAAGTCGGCCGGCATGCGCGTGCTGGGAGTGGAGCCCACCAAGATCGCCGCCATTGCCAACGCCAACGGCATTCCCTCCCTCAAGACATTCTTTGGAACGACGGTGGGGCGGCAGATCAGGGAACAGTACGGACAGGCGCAAGTGGTGACTGCGGCCAACATGTTTGCCCATGTTGCCAAGTTGAGCGATCTCATCCGAGGGGTCGCCGAACTGCTCTGCGACGGCGGCATATTTCTTACAGAGAGTCACTACTTACTGGACTTGCTGAAGACCGTGCAGTACGATTCGATCTACCACGAACACCTCAAGTACTATTCCCTGAAGCCATTCGTCCGCATGTTGGACGCCTACGGCTTCTCGGTTATTGATGCCGAGCGCATCCCCAACTACGGCGGCTCAATACGCGTTTTTGCCAAGAAGGCGAAGGGGCTCTTGCCTTCGCTTCGCATGAAGGAACTGCTGGCCGAGGAAGAATACGAGGACCTCTACGGCCCGCGCCCTTTCGAGGAGTTCCGAAACAGGGTTGCAAAATCGAAGACAGATCTACAGAATCTGCTGGTGGATTTGCGCCGCAACGGCAAGACTGTCGTGGGCGTGGGGTGTCCCGGCCGTTGTGCCACACTCCTGAACTACTGCCGAGTCGACCGCGACCTGATGCCGTACATCGCGGAACAACCGTCTTGTCTCAAAGTGGGCATGTTTCTTCCCGGCGCCCATATCCCGGTGGTCGACGAGAAGATCATGTTTGAGAGTAACCCGGACTATGCGGTTATTCTGTCCTGGCACTACTGGGAACCGATCGTCCGTAACCTCCGAGCCAAAGGCATCACATCCAAGTTCATTGTGCCGCTGCCGGAAGTCCACGTCCTGGAGGACTAGATGGCCGACTTGCGACTGTGTGTTGTGGGGTTGGGCTACGGGGCTCAGGTTCATGTCCCGGCTTTCAGATCATTGCCAGGCGTCGCGATTGCCGCCGTCGTTTCTGCGCACCCAGCCAAAGCTAGAGAATTCGCGCAAGCCCAGGGGATCCCACGCGTGTTCGAGCACTGGCAGGAAGCCGTGGCGGACAGCAGTATAGACGTCGTCAGCGTAGCGGTCCCACCGTATCTGCAGCGGGATGTTGTCTGCGCTGCCACTGCCGCCAGAAAGCATGTGTTGTGCGAGAAACCGTTTGGCAAGAATTTGGCCGACGCAAGGGCCATGTGGGAGAGCGCCACTAAGGCCGAAGTAGTTGGTGCGGTCAATTTCCAACTGCGCATGGAACCCGGGATCTCCGCCATGCAACGTGAGGTCGCAGATGGAACTATTGGCCGTATTCGCCGGATTGCGGTAAGTTGGTTGACCGGAGGTGGTTCCCGACCCGGAGTTGGGTGGAGTTGGAGGCACGACGCTGTTTGCGGGGGTGGAGTACTTGGCGCGTTCGGCTCGCACGTGATCGACTACATGGAATGGATCGGTGCGGCAAGATTCCTGTCCGTACAGGCTCGGGTTGATACCCTAGCAGCTTATCGCCCCGACGCTTCCGGACCCCCGCAGGCGGTTGCAGCGGAGGATTCCTGCGATTTTCTTGGCTGTTTGGAGAACGAAGTTATCTGCAGTTTTGCCATCTCTAACTGCTACAGGTTTGGCGACGGGCATCGCATCGAAATCTTCGGAGACTGCGGACGCCTGCTTTTCGAGCACAGGTTTCCCTTCGCTGAAGACTGCGTAACAACACAGATCCAGGACGCCACCGGAAGACGTCCGCTGCCCTTGACACGACTTGCAGGATTCGCGGGAATGGACACTCGCATCCCTCCTTTCCGAGAGATTGCCCGCCGCTTTCTGAACGCCGCGAGAGGTGAGACTGTTCCCGACTTACCGGGCTTTGACCGAGGGCTGAGCGTGCAGGCGGTTTTGGAGGCGACTCGAACTGCAATCCAGCAGTCCTTGGCGGCTCCCGTTCCACGGATGAAGCCATAACGCAACAACGATGAAGATTTTCTTGGTCCTGTCGAACGCACCCGACCCCCATGGTGAAGCGATCGAGGTCGTGGCTGACGCGATCATACGTCAGGCAGCGAAACTCGGCCACTGCCTGGACGTGCAAGTGCTTCTGCGGGATCCCCGTGAGAGTCCGGCGGGCCTGAGAACGGAGAGACTCGTCCAGGAGTTCAACTTGGACCACGTGAACTTCTGCCCACTGCTATTCATCCAAGACGTGGCAACGAGACCGACTCGTGGCGCGATCGGGAAACTGGTGAACATGCTTGGAAGTCTGGAAATGCGGCGGCTCTTTCCGGCGGTTGCGCTGGGACCTGAAGTTGAGCGGCGGGTCCGTGCCGCCAGAGCGGATTGCCTCCTGAGTGTGTGGAGTTGGGAGGCGCTTGCGGCAACCTTCCATATTCGCGGATTGTTGAAATTTGCCTACTATGGCAATCCAGACCACTTGCCTACGGCCGCAAGGTTGAAGCACCCCGGCATTGCAGGGATCCCTTGCAGAACGTTGACAGACAAGCTGAAATTCCATTCCGCCCGCCTGCAGAACTGGCGGCGGAAGCGCTTGCACCTCTGGATGATGAATCAGACAGAAGTGACGGCCAACAATTCGGTGTTGGATGTCGATTACTACAGACGTCACGGCCATCCACGATCGATATACATTCAGAATATGTGGCCGTCGCTTTCAACGCCGCTCGCAGGGCGCGAGCCCGACGCGGATGTGATCCGGATCATAGGTAGCGTCGGCAACCTGGGTGCGACCGGCAACTCATTCGGCTTGCACTACATCGGCAAGGAACTCATGCCACGTCTGCGCCAACGCGCAGACGGTCGCCGTGTGGAGATGCACATCATCGGGCGAGGGACTCCCCGCCCTGGCGTAGCACCGCATCTTGACCAAGAGGGCATCGTCCTGCGCGGCTGGGTGGAGGACATCAACCAGGAATTGCGCAATTGCCATGCCTTCCTGGTCATGACCAATGCCAACCCCGATTTCCTGGTTGGAAACACTCGCATCCTACTGGCCTGGGCGTTGCGAACCTGCGTGATCATGCACGCCAACAGCGGCCTGGCAATGCCAGAGATCGAACACAACCAGAACGCCTTGCTGGGCAACACCCCAGAAGAACTCGTGGATCAGATACTGCGGGTCGCCAGTGACCCGGCACTACGGCGCCGGATTGGAGACGGCGGGTACCAAACCTACGAGAAGTATTACCGCGAGGACGTGGTGGTGCCCCGAATGATGTCAATACTCGAAGCTGCCGTCAAGGGCTTCAGGGCTAACGGCTCGCCTCCTGGTGGTTTGCTCTCTGATTGACAAGTCGGTTACGAGAGAGGTATCTCATGCTCCGTTGTCTCGAAAGAAGACTTGCCAAATGGATCTCCCCTCGGGCTATGCTGGAAGAACTGGGACCAAAGCTCAATCGAACGCCCGATTTGGAGACGATGCCGTTTGACCTCCCAGTCCATGGAGATCTGCAGTTCGAAGACCTCGCCGGGCTGTTCGCCAGCACTCCGCTTGACCACGCCGTCGTCTTCATGACCATCCGGCAGACGGCCTACCTGTTCGGTCTCGTGCGGCGGATGGACGCGCGTAACGTCCTAGAAATAGGCAGATACAAAGGCGGCTCAACCTTTGCGATTGCAGCGGCGATGCGCGGACAAGGTCAGTTTTGGTCCGTCGATCTCGGCGAGAAGGAGGCGCGCCTGAAGAAGGACAGCGCCCCGGCCTACGACAACCAGATCCGCGACATCTGCAAGCGTTTTGGCCTGAGAGTCAATATGCTGGTGGGGGATGCACGCACGATTCAGATCGAAACTGGTGAACTGGACTTAGTGTTTATCGATGGTGATCACTCGTACGACGGGGTTAAGAACGACTTCCAGCGTTTCGGGCGGCGTGTTCGCTTGGGGGGGGCAGTCCTGTTCGACGACGCCGTCCCAGGCGGGTTGTTCGAGGCCCATACTGATACCGTCGGTCGTCTGGTTCGGGAAATCGAGGCGGAAGGCGAGTTCAGGCTCGTGAAGTCGGTGAATCGCTTGGCTCATATGGAACGAGCCATGCCGCGCAGGAAGTAGTATGCGAAGCACCACCCGTGGCCATGGGCTCGATGAGTAACTTCCTGTTCTATGTCTCTCCGTCGATCCTTCGCATGGCGGTGAGCGTATTCTTTCTCATCCCGTTCACCACCTACTATCTGGACCCAGAGAACTTCGGCGTAGCAGCCATCCTGAACGCGATTGCGGCACTGCTGGTACCCCTGTCCTCGCTAGCCGACAGTTGGGTTCTTTCCGCGCATTTCTTCAAGATCGACGCCGCAGAACGAAAAGTCCTGGCGTTCAACCTGTTCCTTTTCGGATTCCTTTATCGGCTGGCTTGGTGCGGCGCCTTCTTTGCACTGCAGTCAATGCTGCCCTCCGTCGTGCGCGACTACCAGCCGGAGTATGGCGGCTACTTTGCCCTGGTTCTTTGTACATTGGCCCTCAGTACCGTCTGGTCGCCAGCCAGTTCCATTCTGGTCATGGAGAAACGCGGCGCGACATATGCCGCCGTTGAGACACTTACCTTCCTGGCATACGTGGCGGCAACTGTGGGCGGGATCAAGTGCCTGGGGATGACGACGGCAGCCTTGTTCTTGGGCCCCTTGGCTCAGGCCGTTGTCGCCATGCTGGCCACGCTCTGGGTCTTTCGACGTGATTTGACGTTGAGGATCAGCAGATTTTGGGTGAAGGAGGTCTTCCACCTGGGAGTGCCTTTGATCGTGCCATCCTGCCTGGAGGTCCTCACGGCGTCGGCAGACCGGTATTTTGTCCAACGCTGGGTCTCCCTCGGCGGACTGGGAGCTTACGAGCACGCCCGTGGTTATCAACAAGTCTTCATGTTCGGCACCAACGCCTTCATCAAGGCACTGGTGCCCGAAGCCAACAGGATCTTCTCAGAGCACTCCGACTGCAGGTCATTGAGTCGGATGTTGACGCTGTGGCATGGCTTGCTGGGAATTGGCGGCATGGCCGTGATCTTCTACTCAGCGGAGATGATTGGCCTCTTGACGCACGGCAAGTTCATCGAAGCGGCTCCCCTTGTGGGCGTCTTTTATCTGTTGGTGATTGCGTACACTTTCGGCCTGCCTTACACACAATTCCTAGGCGTGCACAAGAAGACCGCGTTTGTGGCGATTTCAAGCTCGATCATCTACACCGCCTCAATCGCCGTGATTGCGGTGCTGACATACTTCATGGGACTGGCAGGCGCCGCATGGGGCGTGGTTTTGTGCCGACTTTTCATTCATGTTGCCAGGAGAATCTATGCCTGCCGCCTGGGTTGCCCGCCTATCGCAGAACGCGAGTGTCTGCTGGTTGTCATCGTCACCATGGCAGCATATCTCCTTCAAGAACTCAGCCATCCCAGTTTGTTCATACGCACGGTGATACTGGCGTTGCTGACGGCGGGCTTGACTGCGCACTTCGATCTCCTGGCGGAGCTTAGGCAAAGCGGTTGGCAATGGCGGGCGCTTTTCGGGACCGCTGCAACCAGAGAGGGCTGAAATTCTCATGCTGGTTGGGATCTTCGGCACAGGGAGAAACGGCAGTACGCTGCTGGTGCGGCTCCTTGACGGTATTCCCACGGCCTTCGTGCAACCGCTGGAAAGCAACTATCTGTCCGCCATGAATGATCTTGCCCGCTTCGGACAGGTGCGGCGCATCACCATTCAGAACGCAACGGTGGAGCCCTTGCAGCGCTTGGTCGACTCGCTACCCACCGCGCGACTGCTGGACTTCTACCGGCACCAGATCGACACGATCCGGGGGGCCGAAGTTGAGAACGTGGTGGAACCCGTTACGTTAGGGCAAGATCCTCTTGCCGATTTGGCACGACAACCTTCCTACACTGCGCAGGCATTTGTGCCAGCTTACCTGAGAGCCTTGGCCAATTGGCTTCTCCCTGAGACACAGATGAACGTCTTGCTGTTCAAGACGATTGAGACACCCTACATTGCCGACTATGAACGCCTCTTTCCCGAAATGAGGTTCATCCACTTGATTCGGAACCCGCTGGACGTGTGGTCCTCGCAGAAGCGCTCCCTGATGTGCAACAAGACACAACCCTCTTGGTATCTCGGCGGGGACAATCTCCGCACGATGATCGAGTGCCGGTGGCTCCCGCACGCACGGGCCATACTTGAGCGCAAGAATTCGCCGCGCCACTATCTGCTGCGTTATGAGGATCTGGTGAAGGACGCTGCCAGAGTTGTCGGTGACATCTGCGCATGGCTGGGTGTGCCCTTGCCGCGGGACCCGACGTCGCTGACCACGCTGGGGGGGCGTCACTATAGGACAATGCCGAAGAACCCCAGCAAGAGGGATGCCGTGACGCCGCGGGAGGTCGTGGCAGATCTGGCTGCCAAACTGCACGCAGAAGACGTTGTCACCCCGCGAGAACAGGATCTTATCCTATACCGCGCCTACGACGCAGGGCGGCAGTTGGGGTACTTCCAAGGACTCCGGAAATCGACCAAGGGACACATCGTTCGACGGTGGTGTACGGTGGATGAGTGGGAGTTCAAACACGCCAGCGGGGTTCGCGCTCGCCTAAGGGGCTGCTGGGCCATGTTGGCACGGCGGTGCTACGTCGGGAATGCCATTCTGGAACTCTGACTGGCCGTCGAGGAGAACTCGGCATGCTAAGGACGTTGGGCGTCATTCCCGCTCGGGGCGGGTCGACGTCGGTACCGCGGAAGAACATCCGCGAGTTGTGCGGCAAGCCGTTGCTAGCCTATGCCATCGCGTCGTCCTGCGCGGCACGCCGGCTCGACCGCTTTGTGGTCTCGACCGACGCCCCGGAGATTGCCGAGGTGGCGGTGCGGTGCGGTGCGGAGGTGATCGACCGGCCGCCGGCATTGGCGGTCGACACGGCCCCCACCGCGTGGGCGCTCATTCATGCCCTGGACGAACTATTGCGCCGGGACGGATTCCGTCCTGACATCGTGCTCACGCTGGAACCCACGTCGCCGTTCCGCACCGCGGCCACCATTGACCGGTGCGTCGAGTTGATGGATTCCACGGATGCCGATTCGGTCATCGGCGTGGAGGAAACGCGGGCCTGCTTCGGGAAGATGGCGAACGGGCGGTTCGCGTTCCTGACCCCCAACCCGCCCCGACGCCGACAGGACCGCGAGCCGCTGTACCGGGAAAGCAGCACGATCTACGCCACACGCACGGAGGTGCTGCGAGCGCGCAGTTCCACTTTTGGAGACCGACTGTACGGGCTCGTGATCCCCCCAGAGGAGGTGTGGGACATCAACGACCCGGTGGATTTCGAGATCGCGGAGGTTCTCATGCAGCGATTCAGGAAGGAGGATGCGCCCTATGAGTGAGGTGGTTACCATTGGCGGCAGGCGGATCAGCTCGGGGGCCCCGCCCTACATCATTGCCGAAGCCTGCATCAACCATGAGGGCGATATTCGTATCGCCGAGAACATGGTCTTCATGGCACGTGGCATGGGTGCGGACGCCATCAAGTTCCAGATCCACGTTCTGGAGGACGAAATGCTGCGGCAGGCCCCGCAGTCAGACAACTTCGCCGAACCGCTGTGGGACACGCTCGATCGCACCAACCTCAGCCTCGACAACCATGTCCGGCTGAAGACCCTCTGCGAACGGATCGGCATTGACTACCTGTGTACCCCGTTCAGCCGCAAGGGCGCAGACCTTCTCGAGTCGATCAACGTGGCGTGCTTCAAGACCGGGTCCGGCGAACTGACCAACCTGCCGCTGATCGAGCACATAGCACGCAAGGGCAAACCGATGATCGTGTCGACCGGGATGTGCACGATGGACGAGGTTGCCGACACGGTACGCGTCGTCAGGGCCGCGGGTGCGCCGCTGATTCTCACCCATTGCGTGTCGGCCTATCCCGCCCCCTATGCGCGGGTGAACCTGGGCATGATCCCACGATACCGGGAGGCGTTCGGGGTGCCGGTGGGACTCTCCGACCACTCGCGGGGCATCTACACCTCGCTCGGCGCGGTTGCCTTGGGTGCCTGCGTGATCGAAAAGCATATCACTCTTGACCGGTTGCAGAAGGGCCCGGATCACGCCTCGTCCATTGAGCCCTACGAACTCGGCGAACTGGTCAAGGGCGCGGCTGCCATCTTCCAGGCCATGGGATCAGAACGGATGATCTTCCCGGAGGAGCGGCAGATCGTCGCCTGGGCCCGGGAAAGCGTGGTCTCGGTGGTCGACATCCCCCGCGGGGCCACCGTTCGGAGCGACATGGTCTGGGTGAAACGTCCCAGCCCCCGCGACGGCGCGGTGCCCGCCAAAGACCTGGGCAATGTCATCGGCAGAAAAACCCTGGTGCCCATCCCCAAGGACACCCAGATTAGGTGGGAGGACCTGGCCCCGTGAAGCGTCGCAGAATCTGCGTTATGGCATCATCCCGCGCCACCTACGGCTACAAGCGGCGCATCATGCGCCTGATCCACGAGTCGGAGGCCATGCAGTTGCAGGTGGTTGTGACCGGAATGCACCTCCTCCCTGCCTATGGGTCCACGATTCGCGAGATCGAAGAGGACGGACTTCCCATATCGGCCAAGGTGGACATGATGATCGGCGGCGACTCGCCGGCCGTATGGGCGAAATCCCTCGGGGTCGAGATGCAGGGCCTGGCACAAGTGCTCGAGGTGCTGAAACCGGACATTCTCGTGGTCACGGGAGACCGCGGCGAGATGTTCGCGGCCGCAGCCACGGCCGCCTACATGAATATCCCGGTGGCGCACATTCAAGCCGGTGATCTCTCGGGGCACATTGATGGCTCGGCCAGGCATGCCATCACGAAGTTGAGCCATATCCATTTTGCCTCCTGCGACGATTCGGCGCGACGGGTGGAACGGCTCGGCGAGGAACCGTGGCGGATCTTCAACGTGGGGGCGCCCCAGTTGGACGACTTGCTGGAGGAGGAGCGATATTCGCGGGACGAACTCATGCGCATTTTCGGTGTCGATTTCGACACCCCCCCCGTCGTCGTCATCCAGCATCCCATTCTGGCGGAAGCAGAGGACGCCTGCCCCCAGATGACGGAGACGATGGAAGCCATTCGGGCCCTGGCCCTACCGACCATCGTCATCTATCCGAATGCGGATGCCGGGAACCAGAAGATCATCTCCATCATCGATGCGTATGCGTACCTCCCCTTCATCTCAACCCATCGGAACCTCCAACGCAAGCTCTTCGCCAGCCTGCTGGCCAACGCCTCAGTCCTGGTCGGCAATTCGAGTTGCGGCATCCTCGAGGCGCCATCCTTCAAACTGGCGGCGGTGAACATCGGCAACCGCCAGCGTGGCCGCATGCAGGCCTGCAATGTTCTGGACGTGGGTCACGACCAGAAGGCCATTGTCGAGGCCATCCGCACCGCACGCGACGACGACGCGTTCAGTGCCCGGCTGGCGAAGTGTGTGAACCCGTACGGCGACGGCCAGAGCTCCCAGAGAATCGTCGGAGTTCTCGGAACGGTGGAACTCGGCAAGAAGCTTCTCGACAAGACGATGACTTACTGAAGCGAAAACGGCATGGCCGGACGAGCGGGTGACTCCCGCACCCGTGGGCCACGATGGGAGTGGACAGACACTATGGCAAGAAGAATCCTGGTTACGGGCGGCGCCGGCATGATCGGACTTGAGGTCTGTCGGCAGCTCATGGCTCGTGGGCACCTGGTCCACCTGTTCGATCTGGGCGAGCAGGTGCTGCGGGTCCAGTCGGCGATTCCCGCGGACGCCAAAGTCTTCTTCGGCTCGATTGCCGACCCCGCAAGCCTGCGGGCCGCTATGCGGGACTGCGATGCGATCATCCACCTGGCCGCCCTCCTGGGCGTCCAGCGATCCGAATCGGACAAACTGCAGTGCATTGAAATCAACATCGACGGCACCAAGAACGTTCTGGAATGCGCCGTGCAGCACCGCATCCGGAAGATCGTCTTTGCGTCATCGTCGGAAGTGTACGGCGAACCGGTCGCCAACCCCGTCACAGAGGAGACTCCGACACAGGGGAAGAGCGTGTACGCGGTCACCAAGCTGGCCGGAGAGGAACTCTGCAAGGCCTACAGTCAGCGCTACGCGCTCAAGCACGTGATTCTGCGGATCTTCAACTGCTATGGCCCCTACCAGGCCGCCCAGTTCGTCATTCCCAAGTTCATCCGGAACGTCATGCACGGACGGGCCCCCGTCGTCTATGGCGACGGCCGCCAGCTCCGTTGCTACACCTACGTGAGCGACACGGCGGACGCGACGATCCGCGCCGCCCTCAGCGGCAAGGTTGACGGGCAGGTCATCAACATTGGCAGCGGGGAGAAGCCCACCAGCCTGGTGGAACTCGCGCGTCTGATCATCCGAATCGGCGGCAAGGAGGGAGCCCTCAAACCGAAGGTCATGAAGGGCTTCGACGCGTCCGACCGCTGCAGGTCCCGGGAGGTCTGGGAGCGGTACTGCAACCCCGTGAAAGCCTTGGACCTGATGGGATGGAAGGCCTCGGTCCCGTTGAACGAGGGTATACGGCGGGTCTTCGACTGCGGCGTCATCTTCGACCGCTGGGCTAACCTGTACGACGAAGACCCATAGCACAGGCAACGAGCCCCTGCACCGGTGCGGGGATTCAGTCGAACGCAACGCCGGCGGGCGGCGTCCCCGGCCCGGTGGCCGGATAGACGGGCTGCTATCATTCGGCGGCAGTATCGAAGGATGACCGTAGCATGGCTGGACCGACAGGCGTGATTCCCCGTCTTGCAGGACTGATCAAGCGCGCGCCGGGTGGCGCCAACGCCTGTCGCGCTTTGGTACGCATTCCCGGGGTCGTTGCCGGCTGTCGGTTCCTGGCAGGCCCGCGAGCCGAGATCGCACGCTGGCGGAAGTTCCGGGCCTTCCGTCGAGACTACGGCAGGCTTCTGAGTACGCCGACCGCCAGTGCGACGACCGGAAAGACCCTCTTTGTCAGTCTGTCCGGGGATCTCCTGGCCGCTACCAGCGTGGAACTGCTTATGATCAAGGCCATCCAAGCCCGAGGTGGACAGTGCCATGTGGTTACGACCATGGGGGCGCCCACCAACCGCTACTACCGCCTTGCCAGGGCCACACTGGCACACTTCGACGACTACGAGGCAAGGGCCCGACGCGACGCGAAGCCTGACGCGGCTTCCCAGGCCATGGCGGACATCCGGACTCAGCACGACCTCATCACCTTTTCCTTCCAGGGCGTGAATGTCGGAAAGTATGCTTGCTCCACCCTCATGCGCCAACTCCGCGCGGGGACCCTCGATCTGGGGAATGAAACCGTCCGTGAGCGCGTCCACGCTGAGTTGACGCACGCATTTGTCACCGTCGCCGCAGCGTCCAGGTTGATTGAGGAACTGCGGCCCGACACGCTTGTCTTCCTGGAGCGCGGGTACATGCCGTGGGGAGCCTTTTTCGACCTCGGCATTCAGAGGGGCCTCAATGTCGTCCAGTGGTGCGGTTGCCACTGCGAAGACGCATTGATGCTGAAGCGCTATACGCGAGCCAATCAGGACCAGCATCCAGCCTCTCTGTCTAGCAAGACCTGGGCAACGCTGTCCGAGACGCCCTGGGGCCAGAAGGAGCAGGAGGCAGTCCGGGAAGAACTGCACCGCAATTATGCCTCCGGGACGTGGTTCAGCGAGGTCGGGACACAATTCAACACCCGGCTTGCCGCCGCCGAAGAAGTGCGGGCACAACTCCGTTTGGATCCCGCGAAAAAGACGGCCGTCATCTTTCCCCACCTCTTCTGGGACGCCACGTTCTTCTGGGGCCGGGACATCTACAGCGACTACCGGGAATGGTTCGTGGAGGCCGTGAAGCTGGCTTGCGCCAACCCGGCGTTGAACTGGCTGGTCAAGATCCATCCCGCCAACACCGTGAAGAACCACCGCGACGGCCACTCCGGCGAATCGTCCGAACTGCAAGCCATACGGGCGTGCATCGGCGATCTGCCCGACCATGTACGCCTCCTGCCCGCCGATACGACCATCAGCACCTACTCGCTGTTCGGCCTCATGGACTACTGCCTGACCGTTCGCGGCACCGTCGGCATCGAAGCCGCAGCCTTCGGCGTCAAGACCCTGACCGCAGGAACGGGGCGCTACGACCACCATGGGTTCACCCTGGATTCAGATACACGTGACGAGTACCGGGCCCACGTCATGTCCCTCCACAACGTCCCGCCGATGACGCCGCGCGAGATCGAACTGGCGCAGAAGTTCGCCTACGGCACCTTCCTGGTCCGGCCGTTCCGGCTCACCAGCCTGCGCTTCGGGTTCAGCCGCGACAAGGTCGCCACGCCCAAACTGGAGTACACGATACGCACTCCGGAAGACATGCGAAAGGCAGAGGACCTGCGCCGCTTCGCCGATTGGGTCACCGCAAGCCGGGATGAGGACTACGCGGACCTCCCCTGCCTCGAGACCTGACACCGCCGCCGGTGTCGCCGAGGACGGTCGGACGGTTCCTCCCCTTCTGGAATTGGCAAAATGCGGCAGAAGCACTACGCGAACTATCTTGCCACCGACTACCGCCTTGAGACGGGCGAAGAAGTGACCCAAGACGGAGAAACAGCCGTCAAGTCCGGTCGCCTCGTCCCTCTGAAGAATGGCTGTCCCGTGCCGATTCGAGACTTCATACCCCGATTCGCCGCCAATGCCGAGTACGTCCGAAGTTTCTCCTTCCAGTGGGATCGTTTTGATGCCACCCAACTCGACTCGTGCACAGGACGACAAGACTCATGGGATGATCTGTTCAAGTGGACCAATTGGACGCCGGACCTCTTGGAGGGCAAGACCGTCTTGGAGGCAGGTTCCGGCCCCGGGCGCTATACCGAAGTGCTCCTGAAGGCTGGCGCTGAAGTCGTCTCGTTCGATCTGAGCGATGCGGTCGACGCAAACTACCGGCGCCATAACCACCAACGGCTTTTTCTGCTCCAGGCCGATATCCATGACCTGCCGCTACGTCGTGACTCCTTCGACTTCGTGTTCTGCTTCGGGGTACTTCAACACACGCCCAACCCGGGTGCGGCCTTTGCCTCTCTGTTGACATACCTGAAGCCGGGTGGCCGTTTCTCGATGGATGTCTACGCCAAACGCCGTCTTCCTGCACCTTGGTACTTCCCCAAGTATGCCTGGCGACCCCTGACCACCCGCATGAACAGGGACCTGTTGCTCTCCATACTCCGCTTCTACATTCCTTTGTGGTTGCCCGTTGACACGCTCTTGAAACGCATCCCCTTCTTCGGGTTCTACCTGACGGGGATCCTCCCCATCCCGTGCTTCAACCATGTCGGGAAGGGCTGGGACTACCGAAAACGAGTGGAATGGGGCCTCCTGGATACCTTCGACGCCCTCGCAACCCGATACGATTTCCCCCAGACGCTGACAGACGTGGAGGGCTGGTGCCAGTCTCCTGCCGTAGCCACCGCTGAGGTTCTTCCGGGGCGCAACGGGATTGTCATGAACGGGGTCAAAGCCTGATGGACGACAACGGGCGTCGACTCGCTGAGTCGCAGATTGCCGTGGGGGGGATTCCGACCTCCCGCCTTCGGGTTCGCCCGTGTGTCGGCGCACGCCAACATGCCCGCACCCCCGGTGGAAGGTTAGCCCGATCCGCGAGATCCTATGATGACTGAGGCACGCAAGGAGGTCATTCTCGTCTACCCGGAAATGGGCTTCTCCGGGGCCTTGGTGCGGCATCTGCCGTTGAGTTCGCTGTACGCCGCCGTCGACGCGATCAAGGCGGGGTATGAGGTGAAGCTCCTCGATGCGCGCTTGTGCCCGCGGTCGTGGAGACGAGCCTTGGCAGCGATGATCACCGACAAAACTCTGCTGGTGGGCGTCACGGTGCTGACCGGCGCGCCGATCCGGAGCGCGTTGGCCATCTCGCGGTGGGTCAAGACGCACTATCCCAACGTGGCGGTCGTCTGGGGCGGCCCGCACGCGACGTTCAATGGCCCGGAGACCCTTTCCGAACCGTCTGTCGACTACGTCGTCAGCGGTTTCGGGGCCAGGCCCCTCGAACGGCTCTGCCGGAAACTGAGCGGGGACCAGGGCGCCCCCGAGTTCGAAGACATCCCCGGACTCGTGTACCGGCTCGGCGCCCAAGTCCGAGCCGTCCCCCCCGAGCCTGAGTTTGAAGTCAGGGACTTCAGAGATATCCCCTATCATCTCGTCGAACCGGATCTGCCCAAGTACGGCCAGCTTGGGACTCCGGAGAGAATCTTCCCGATGTACAGCGTCATGGGGTGTCCGTACCGGTGCGCGTTCTGCTCCTCCCCCGCGCAGTATCGCGACATTGCGAAGAAGAACCTGTTCATCCCGCCCGAACAGGTGGCCGCCCACATCGAGCACGTGCAAACCCGCTTTGGCGCCACCTACATCTACTTCATCGACGACGATTCGTTCGTGCGGTTGGACCATGTGGAACGGATCATCGATGAGATCGAACGTCGCGGCTTGAAGGTGCGGCTCGGGTTCCGTGGCGCTCGTGTCAACGAAATCATGAAGATGAGCGACTCGTATCTGGACAAGCTGGCCGCCGCCGGGACCAACATCCTGCATATTGGTGCGGAGTCAGGTTCACAGAGAATCCTCGACCTGGTCCACAAGGACTGCACCGTGGACGACATCATCGAGTGCAACGTCAAATTGGCGCGGCACCCCGGCATCACGGCAGCCTACAACTGGGTCGTGGGCCTGCCCGGCGAGACCGTGGGGGACCTGGACCGGACTCGGAGTCTTATCTTGCGCCTGCTCGAGGACAACCCGAAAGCCATCATGTTCATACCGAACAAGTACCGCCCCCTGCCCGGGACCGAACTGTACTCCGACGCCGTCGCCCACGGGTACACGCCTCCTGTCCGCCTGGAGGATTGGGCTGAGGTGGAGGCGGAAAGCCATTTTGCGGCGCCCTGGTATACCCGAGAGCAGACCGCCATGATCCACATGATGCAGTTGACCTCGTATTTCGTGGACCGGAAGCTCTGGAAGGTGGAAACCGGAAACTCGCCGATGTTCCGCCTGCTGCGCCTCGCCGCCGCCGTCTACGGGCCCGTGGCCAGGTACAGGTTCCGCTCCGGGTGGTCCGGTTTCCCGCTGGAGTACATGCTGTTTCGAGCGGCCGGTGCGCTGCTGCGGCACTGATCGGCCATGTCAGCCCGCGGCTGGGACGCCATCCTACCCAACTCAAGCGGTGTGGCCATGGGAAAAGGCGTGATGGTCTGTCGTATTGCCCAGTGCAACACCGAGCCCGCCCCAAGTCGGCCCGCGAGGACGCGGGCGCTCCAAAGAGCCGCCTCCCTGGAGCCGGTCTCCTGGTCTTGAGTTGGGGGGCATTCGGTGGGACTCGCGCCCCGCCGCGTCGCAACGCTCAGCAACTGGAGTCCGCACGTGTCGGCAGGTCCGGTATACGACAGTTCCTTCTATGACCAGGCGTGGGAGAACTGGAACGACATGATCCGGTTCTCGCCCGCGCCGCGCGTGCGGCGCGAGAAGTTGCGGTCCTGGATCCGGCGCCTCCCAGCCCAGTCGCTTCTTGACGCCGGCTGCGGGAATGCCCAGTTCCTGAGCGAAATGGCGGCGGATCGCGGGGGGCTGCAACTGGCCGGGGCGGACATATCGCCCGCCGTCATCGCGGAGAACCGAAAACAGTTCCCGCAAATGGAGTTCTTCGAGCTCGATATCGACGGACACTCGCTCCCGAGGCGGTTCGACGTTGTCGTCTGCATGGAGGTCCTGGAACATTGTCCGGACCCGCACCGCGCGCTCACCGCCCTGGCGCGCATGACCGGGAAATGGCTTCTCCTGACCGTGCCCTGCGGGCCCGTATTCGAGATCGACCGGCGCTGCGGTCACGTCCGGCATTTCTCCTGCCACCAGATGCGGGAGGCGCTCGTGGCGGCGGGCCTGAAGGCGGAGAGAATCGAGGCCTGGGGGTTCCCCTTCTACAACCTGTACAAGCATGCAATCAACCTCTGGCCGGACCGGATCTGCAGGTCTTTTCTCTCGGCAAGAACGTATGGTTGGCGGGAGAGACTGATCGCGCGCGCCACCTACTGCGCCTTTCGCCTTTGCCTGCCATTCCGCGGGTACCAGATGTTCGTGCTGGCGTCGAAGACCCCAGGGGCGGCGAACGAGCAAGCCGGATAGTTCGTCCCGCTGGAGACGCAAGGATGGAACGTGCCATGACATCAACACCACGAGGGGTATCCTTCATCGTCCCGGCGTACAACGAGGAACGCAGCATCCACGACACGATTGCACGTATCGTGGATGCTTTGTCCAAGACCGGGATACCCCACGAGATTATCGTCGTGAATGACGGGTCGACGGACACGACCCGGGAGAAGGTCGAGGCGTTTCCGGAGGTCCGGGTGATCAACCACCCGGTCAACATCGGCTACGGCAATGCCATCAAGGCGGGGATCCGGAACGCCTCCTACGAATGGATCGGGATCGTCGATGCCGACGGATCGTACCCCATCGAGCAAATCCCGGCGCTGCTCGAACCGATGCGGAACGGCTACGATATGGTCGTCGCGGTCCGGGCGAACATCCACGAGGTCGACGGCGCGGTAAAACGGCTGTTCCGCCGGCTGTTCGTCAGGGCGATACGGCTCCTCAATGACGCCCGGATTCAGGACCCGAACAGCGGCTTCCGGGTCTTTCGGAAAGAGGTCGCCATGGGGCTGATGCCGTTCCTGTGCGGCACATTCTCGTTCACGACCAGCCTGACCGTACTCACAGCCGGCCTGTACTACTTCATCAAGTACGTGCCGGTGACGTATGCGCATCGCGTCGGCAAGAGTAAGGTGCGACACTTCCGCGACTCGCTGCGGACTCTGCAGTATGTCACGCAGGGGGTCATCTACTTCAACCCAATCAAGTTCTTCCTCCTGCTGCTTCTGGCGATGGCAGCCTCCGTCTGGCTGCCATGCGCCGCGATGGCCGTGGCCGGGCTCGGGAAACTCTCCTTGGCTTGTCTGGTGGCGGGCACTTCCGTCTTCATGCTCATGGGAATGGCTGGGATCGGTGATATCATCCGGGTCGCCTCCGACCGGCAGCGGGCCCAAGCCGCATGGGGGCTGAGGAGTGAGAGCGATCTGCCCGTCGCTATCGCCACCACGCGCGCACCGAACAACTCCGGGGCAACCCGAGAACCTGGACCGGGCTGACGAGTCCCATGAGGCACCTGCATGGCCTCCCGGCTCGTGCGGGGGACGGCTCGCGAGGCCGCTCGCCCTCCATTTGGGGCGCTGGGATCCTGCAAGTGCCTCCCATGTCCATCAATTCACCGGTATTCCTGCGGAAAACGCCACTCGTTGACAGCCGTCCGTTGGTCGCGCCATGCTGATCCTGCTGTTCTTTCTAATGGGAACGGTCCTCTACCTGACGCTGAATCGTCCGTTCCTGAATCTCGCCTGCCATCAGGACGCCGGGTGGCACTCCTATTGGGCGGCATTCCACAACCGCGGCGTTTCTCTGCGGCAGCAGATGAATGTCCTGGTGGGGTGCACGCGCTTGGGAAGCAAATTCCTGTTCCGCCTGTGGTTTGCGCTGTTCGGGGTCGGCGATCCCGAACGGATTTCCCGCCGTGTCTTCCTGGCCTGGAACTGGGCGACGGCCGGACTGCTCTTGGCCGGTATGTCCATCCTTCTTCCTAACCAGTTCGCCCTTGGCGCGGTGGTGTGGATCGTCTACCTCGTCGGTTCGAGCAACCCGTTTTTCGGCATCCACTTCGAGACCGCCGAGCGCTCCGCTCTGCTCCTGTCCGTTGCGATCTGCGTTCTGGTCGTGTCGTGCCTGGCAAGGCCAGCACAGCCCTGGCTGATTGGGCTTGTCGTGTTCCTGATGTTCATGTCTTCGCTCCTGTTCAAGATCTCCCAACTCGTCGAGTACTTCCCGCTCTGGCTGGTCGCCCTGTGGCACGAGCCCGGCTGGGACAGACTTCTGTTCTCGGTCGCCGGTGCAACCGCGGCCATCGTGCTCTTCTTCCTGTTCCTCTGGCGGAACGGGCTTCTCCTGCAGGAGAATCTCGGAGTCATCGGTTACGCCGCCAGGCCGCGAGCATCACCGAACACTGACCCCGAAACGCTGTGCCCCAAGATCGCGCAGTCCGTCCGGGTCGGTCTTCTCAGGCGGCTTCTGCTCGCGCTGGTCCTGTGTCCCGTATGGCCCAAGTTGGCGCCCGTCGCGATGCGGATTGCCTGGCGCCCCTATTCCACCGTGCGCGCCGCCTGGCACTTCATGCCCCCCTTGTTGCGCAGCAGCCGTTGTCTCCTGCTCCTGGTCCTGTTGGGGCTCGTGCTCCGGCCCCACTATCCAATCCCGGAACGCCTGGCCGTTGCGTGGCTGGCAGGTTGCCTGACGGCCATCGTCCTACAAGGCCGTTTTTTCTACTTCCACTTCATCCCATGCCTGCCAGCCGCATCGATTCTGGCCGGTATGGGTATCTGGAAACTCTGGGGGCCACTGTCCGCCGGCCACGCGCCGGCCGTGGGACTGACATCGCTGCTGGCTGTGCTGCTGCTGCTGGACCTGACTCACATCGTGCGCCTGCTTTCGCGCACGTGTCCCACACCGCTGGAACTCAGACTTTGGCCCGTCGCCGACTGGCACATCATGGAGAAGAATCTCGCCGCCGCGGAAGTGGCCGGGTACATCACGGAGACGACCCGGGAAGACGATTATGTTCTGGTCTGGGGATGTGTGCCGCAATTGCACGTGCTCTGCGGACGCAGGTCGCCCATCAACTGGCTGAACACGAACAGCGGCCTGATGGACCCAGTCCTGCCGACATGGAGGACGATACTCGTGGAGAACGTGACCCGACTCCGGCCGCAGCTCCTGATCCAGTTCGACGAGGACCTGGACCTGCCCGGCTTGGAGCGAGACACGGGCCTGGACTACTCGCCCGATCGGACCTTCTACCACGGCCGGTACAGGGTCTTCCGCCTCAATCCCACGGCCGCCGCGGACAGGACCCCGTGCGGCTCTCGTCTGTGAGTCTGCCAGGCAATGGTGCGCGACGACTATCCCAGAGTGCTCTTCCTCACGCCGTGTGCATTCAACCGCGTCACGGGTGGCGGGGTCTTGTTCTCGAATCTTTTTCGCGGCTGGCCCTTGGACAGCCTGGCCACGGTCACCAACGATTCCGTCCCCGTTGAAAGCGACGTTTGTCGCCGTGTCTACGTCCTGTCCTCGCAGGAACTGGGCTGGATGCGGCCGTTCTCCGGGCTCAGGCGCTGGGTGCAGGCCTCTGCCGGCGGCGGCGCGCCGGGCCGGGCTGGGCCACTCGCACCCGGAAGGCCCCCGCCCCTGTGGTTCCGAATCGTTCAACGTGCCGTGGGCGATGCCGGCATCCCTGACCGCGGTCGGCTCTCCCCCCAATTGGCACGCTGGATCGAGGACTTTCAACCTGAGGTGCTCTACACAATCCTCGGCAGTCCGGGGATCATCGGTCTGGCGGACGCCATCCGACGCCGTTTCGACCTGCCGGTGGCCGTGCACTTGATGGACGAGGGGGTTACGGACCCAAAGCGAACCGGACTGTTCGGCCCGTACTTGCGCCGGCTTTACCGGCGAACCCTCACCGCACTGCTGGCCAGCTCCGCGACGCGCCTGGCCATCTGCGATGCCATGGCCGCAGAGTACCAGGAACGCTACGGTGGCGCCTTTCAAGCGGTCCCCAACCTCGTCGACTGCGACGAGTGGACGCCGCACCTCAGAACCGACCTCCGGCCGGCCAGTCCCGCCCGTGTGGTCTACGCCGGGTCCATACTCGCGTTCGCTCAGGAACAGAGCCTGCTGGATACCGCCGACGCCGTAAGGGACCTTGCTGCTGCCGGACAGGAGATCGTGCTGGATGTCTACACTGCCAGTGCGCGGTTGCGGCCGGACACAGCCCGCAGGCTGTCCTCCGCCCCAGTGCGCCTTCACGAAGCACCCGAATCCGACAACGAGTTCCGACGCCTGCTCTGTTCAGCGGATGTCTTGCTGCTGCCGGTCAACTTCGACGCGGGCTCGATCCACTTCATCCGGCTCTCGCTCCCCGCCAAAGTGCCGCCGTATCTGGCCAGCGGCGTTCCCATTCTGGTCTATGGCCCAGCCGGTATCGCCCAAGTCGAGTACGCCCGCCAAGCGGGGTGGGGCCTGGTCGTCGATCAGCATTCACCCGCCGCACTGGCAGCCGGTTTGAGGCGAGTCCTCTCCGACTTGCCGCTGCGGGATGCACTCTCGCGGGCCGCACGCCAGACGGCCCGACAGCATCACGCCGCCGACACCGTGCGGTGCCGCTTTCGGCGGGCACTGGCCGCGGCGGCAAGTCAGCGCGGGAGTCCACCAGACGTCGATGCATGCTAATGCCGATGCCGCCGATACGCCCGCGAGTTTCGAATGGCCGCCCGAAACCAGCCGCGCCCTCGCCACCCGGCTGCGGTTCGTCGCCCGACATGCCCGTCTGTTCGCAAGACCAACCATCCTCGACGTGGGCTGTGGCACTGGCGAACACCTCACGCAATACCTCGCCCGGCTCCTGCCCCGGGCGCATCTGATCGGCATGGACCCCGATGCCGCGTCCATCTCGCACGCCATGGCCCGGTTCGGCGGACTGCCGAATGTAAGGTTCACCACGTCCATGCCGGCCGGTGACCGGTTCGATATCGTCATCGCCTCGGAGGTGCTCGAACACGTGGACAGTCCCGCGGCATTCCTGGCCGAACTGCGGTCGCTCCTCAAAGACGACGGGGTCCTCCTCCTGACCGTACCCAACGGCTATGGCCCATCCGAGCTGACCTGCCTGGCCCAGACACTTCTCCACCTGTATGTCCTGCACCCCCGACGCGGGGCGAACCACACTAGACCTCCCGTGCCGAGCCTCCCCAGTCCGGTACGGGCAGACCTCGGCCTCGACACGAACGCTTCGTCGTTCCATCGTCAATTCTTCACGCGTCGCAGGCTTCTGAACCTGTTCGCGAGAAACGCCTGGACACCTGTAGCCTGTCAGGCAAGGATGTTCCTGCATGCCTGCCCGTCATGCTCTCTGCTGGACCGCTTCGAGACGCTGGCCAGCCTTAATGTGAACCTGGCGCGGCTGCTCCCGCTTTGCCTCGCCTCGGACTGGATGTTCGCGCTCCGCAAGGATCTCTCCGCGTCGCCGGCCGTGCCGCCCGTCGATATCCGTCCGGGACGCCTGCACCGGCGGCGTCAACTCTGGCACGAGCTGCGGTTCGGCGCCGCTTCGAGCTCCGGTCAGCGCGGGACCGACGGAGCTCCAACTGGCGCATGAAACAGGGAATCGGCCCGACTCCGGTTACGCAAGAATAAACCCGACCCATCGGGATGAACTCATGAACCCGGACGAACTCAAGACCCGGGTCGCCGACTATTGGAATCGCGAAGCGTGCGGGACCGGCGCGGCATCGGCCCCGAAGTACTCGCGCGAGTACTTCGACCAGATCGAGGCGCACCGCTACGAGGTGGAGCCGGAAATCTTCGCGTTCGCCCAGTTCACCCGCCACTGCGGCCAGAAGGTGCTGGAGGTGGGTGTCGGCGCCGCCACCGACTTCCTGCAGTGGGTCCGCGCCGGCGCCAAAGCCTACGGCGTCGACCTCACCGAGGCAGCCATTGAACACGCGAAACGACGTCTCGATGTCTACGGCTTGCGGGCGGAAGAAGTCCGAGTGGCGGACGCGGAGAACCTCCCATACCCGGACGAGTTCTTTGACCTCGTTTACTCCTGGGGTGTCATCCACCACACCCCGGACACGTTCAAGGCGTTCCGGGAGATCGTCCGGTGCACACGGGTCGGGGGCACAATCAAGGTCATGATCTACAACCGCCACTCACTGCTGGCGTTCCAGAGGTACCTGGCGTTCGGTCTGGCCAGGTTCCGCCCGTTTGCGCGAGTCTCGGACATCCTGTTTCATCACCAGGAAAGCATGGGCACCAAGGCCTTCTCCCGCTCAGAGATCGTCCGCTTCCTCGCGACATGCCCGGTGCAGGTACGTCGGACCGAGGCAAAGGCAACCGCCTATGATCTGCTCTGGCACAAGCCCTGGCCCTGCCGCGCCATCGCCTATGCGCTGGCAGCCTGCCTGGGGTTCCACCGGTGCGGATGGTTCATGACCATCGAGGCGATCAAGACTGGGCGCCCCGCAGCAACCGTGTCCGGGCTGTAGCGTCGACCGCAGTGGCTCGGTGCGTCCCGCGCCGAAGCAGGGTACGCCGGCCGGCTCTGTCCGGCGAAGCTGCTCGCGCGAAGACGGATCTCCGGCCGAGGGCCTCGGGCCGGGACGGCCCCGATGCACCCTGCTGCGGTCCCAGAGGTCCCGCGCCACGGTCCCGCGCCACGGCCCGGCGCCGCGCGGCGCCGGATGATTGCCGTCCGTATCCACCATGCCTAACTCGCTGATCAACCGCTTGGCTGCCGTGCCGTTCCGCCGGATACCCGGCGCGGCGCTCGCGCTCCTCCGGCGCCTGTCGGCGTCGGCCTTCCGGCGCGTGAAGGACAGGCGTCGGAGCACGTTCGCCCCCTACACCTCGTCCGAACTGGCGCTCGGCCTGCGCGCCCACGGCGAGCCGTTCTTCCCCGCCCTTGCGCCCGAGACCCAACGCACGCTGCTGTTTCTCTCAGAGGCGTACCTCGCGCACCGTGTCGACCTGCTCGGGACCGGCTGGGTCTGCGTGAACCGGGCCAGGAAGGTCAACATCGAGAACGAGATCAACCCTGCGAACCGGACGGAAGCGCGACGCATCCGCGCCTTGCTCGACACCGACTATGCGCCCATCGACTGGCAGGCGGACGTCAAATCCGGCTACCACTGGTCGGCCAGGACCTGGTACCGCGACATCCGCTACGGCGAGCGGCCGGGCGTGGACGTGAAAGTCCCCTGGGAACTGGCGCGCATGCAGCACCTGCCGCAACTGGCGCTGGCGTACGGCACGTGCCGCGGGGCGCCGGGTCCCAAGACTGCCTCCGGCGGCCGGGGGACGTCATTGACTTCCCCCGGACCCCCTTCGTGTCAGCGCCCGGAAACGACAGACCAGCGGCGGGTCTGCCATTTCCAGGCGCGAACGGTCCCGCCCGCTGAAGCCGGCGGGATGGACGGCAAAGCATCCCCCTTGCCACGTGGCGAGGGCGGGCAAGTCGTGCAGGCCCGGGGTGGCGACCGCACACCTGAATCGAAACAGACGACTTGTTCCTTGCCCCGCGAATTCCGCAACCAGGTGCTGGATTTTATTGCCGCCAACCCGCCGCGGTTCGGGGTCAACTGGGCCTGCACCATGGACGTGGCCATACGTGTGGCGAACTGGCTGGTCGCCTACGACCTGTTCCGAAAGGCGGGGGCGGAATTCGATGGCCGGTTCGAGGCCGCGTTCGCGCGCAGCGTCCACGAACACGCGCTGCACATCGCGGGCAACCTGGAGTGGTCGCCTGTCCTGACCTCGAACCACTACCTGGCGGACATCGCAGGACTCCTGTTCGCCGCCGCGCACTTGCCGCGGACCCCGCAGGCCGATGCGTGGCTGGCTTTCGGTGTGCAGGAACTGATCGGCGAAGTCCGCAAGCAGTTTCACGAGGACGGCACAAACTTCGAGGCTTCGACCAGCTACCACCGGCTCTCGGCCGAAATGGTCGTGTACGCCACGGCTCTGGTGCTGGGCCTGACGCCTGAACGCCGCGCGGCGCTGCGGGAGTACGATCATCACCTGCACACGGCACGACCGCCGCTGCAGCCGGCGCCTCTCGAGTTCCACCGCGTCCCCGGCGGCACGATCGAGCGTGATGCCTCAGTGAAAGGTGAGCGCCTGTCCGAGCCGCGCGCGTCAGCAAGCGGTCTCCCAGAGGTCGCGCCCTCACCGTCGCGGCCCGGACGGAAGGACGTCGAGTCGCCCTTCCCGGAGTGGTACTTCGAGCGACTCCGGAAGATGGCCGAGTTCGTGGTCGATACCACCCGGCAAAGCTCGCACATCCCCCAGATCGGCGACAATGACAGCGGCCGGTTCCTGAAGCTGGTGCCGGCTGGGGCGCTGCCCCAGACCCCGCCAAAGGGGGATTCCCCCTTTGGAATCCCGGGGCCGTCCGCCGCCGCCTTGCCGGCGGAGCGGCAAGACGGCGGCGGACGGCCAGCGGGCGCCAATGAGGGCCAAGGTCAAACCGCCAGTCCCAGCCCCACACCCAACGCGACCCCGGAAGACCGCTCCCCCCCTGCGGGGGGCCGCGAGTCGCAGGAATTGCCTCTTGCCTGGTCCGAAGACGTGCTGGACCATCGCCACCTGGTTGCGGCCATCAATGGGCTGTTTGCTCGCGACGATTTCGCGGCGTTTGCAGGACCGCAATACCAACTCGAAACGGAACTGGTCCGGCGGCTGGCGGGCAGGTTCAACCTTCCGTACCGCACCGCCAGTCGCTCCGTCCAGCTCGAACTCGACCGCCCCACGCTTTCGGCCTACCCCGACTTCGGACTCTGGGTGTACCGCTCGCCACGCTGCTACCTCGCGGTGCGCTGCGGCGGTGTCGGACAGAACGGCAACGGCGGCCACGCGCACAACGACCAGCTCGCGTTCGTGTTCGCGCTGGACGGCAGGTCGTTGATCGTCGACCGCGGCACTTACCTGTACACACCCGCGCCGGAACAGCGCAACCTGTTCCGGTCCACGACCATGCACAACACCCTCGCCGTCGACGGCAAGGAGCAAAACCCATGGCCGCCCGGTGTCCCGGGGCTCTTCACCATGGTCGACTGCGCCCGGGCCCGCGCGGTCACGGTCGGCGACACCGAGTTCGGCGGCGAGCACCGGGGCTTTGGGGCGGTGACGTCGCGCCGGCTCGAGTTCAGGCCGGATCGCGTCCTGGGCACCGATACCTGTGAGCTGCCACAGTCCAAGACCGTGTCCTTCCACTTGGCGCCCGGGATCGAGGCGCGCCAGGTGTGCGGAGACACCCTCGAACTGATTCTCGAGGACAGAGGCATCTGCTGGCTCACCGGCGACGGCGAGTGGGCCGTCGAGGACTGTTCGCACTCGCCCGCCTACGGGATCCTGCAACAGGCGAAGACCTGCCGGCTGCGCTCCAGAGAGACCGAAATCGGCTGGACCATCAACTGGGGGTGAGGCCGCGCGGCGGGTCTCCGGCCGCCCTCGGCTGGCAGTGGCGCGGGACCTCCGGGACCGCAGCAGGGTACTCGGGGCCGTCCCGGCCCGAGGTCCTCCAGAAGGCGGGCGGGGCATAGCTATCAAGCTAACGGCGGTGGCTTGCGCGTGTACCGTAATGTGGTGTTCTGGACCGATGATGATCCACCCCGTCCGAGCTGATAATCGGACTTGACCGGCGACATTCGCAACGGTAATCGTAATCCCGCTCGTAATCCCGCTCGATGGTTCGGTGCCGAGTCGATGGGCCACGGAATCCGGAACGATTACGAGCGGGATTACGAGCGGGATTACGACCAGAAGCAGATGGGGAACCAGAACGAGGGCGCTGTTGCCGACGTGCGAGTACGCACGCGGCAAAGCTTGGGTGTTCCGCGAAGTAGCAGCATGGCTCCAGCCTTGCTGTACCGTTCCCGATCCGTGCCGGCGGGTTCGTGCAAGGCTGGAGCCATGCACTACTTCCTTAGTGGCATTGGGGCGAAGTCCCCAGGAAGACCGCCGACGGCAATCGACCGCAGTCGAAAAGTGCCCCCCGATACCCAACACCCGGCACTCGACACGCGGCGCTAGAGACGCGTGATGCGTCAGTGGCGGGTGGAACGACGGCGTGCTGGCCCATGCGTGAGACCCCCGT